>Ga0209687_1000102_pt1 | contig 33691 bp, 28 predicted proteins | sample GraSoiAngelo_136_FD_185893 | JGI IMG/M metagenome (GOLD analysis project Ga0209687, IMG submission 185893) | Grasslands soil microbial communities from the Angelo Coastal Reserve, California, USA - 14_0929_09_20cm (SPAdes) (version 2) | ecosystem: Environmental > Terrestrial > Soil > Grasslands ...
CCGAAAAAGGATATCTTCGTTGTTAGTCGGCTGCGGAATTTTGAAAATCCGCTCGTAGTGCGATTTGTCGGCGAAAGTGATGCGCAGGCGCAGCTCTTTGGCGACGAGATAGATTGCGTTTAATCGCGTCGCCAGCTGCTGTAAAAATCGTCGCAAAATGAAGAGGAGTGGCTCGACGGTTTCAATTTCGTTTTCGAACTCAAAGCTTTCGATGAACGATTCCGGGGGAGAAACGAGTTTCAAAATTCGCTCGCCGCCTCCATTGGCGCGTTCCCACATTTCAACTGCGCGCATCCCGAGGCGCGCGGCAAGATCATCGCGTGACAATGCCGCAAGTTGCCCAAGGGTGTGAATTCCCCATTGATGCAGAATCGAAAGAATGCGTTCTGTTTCTTTGGCGCGTTCGATTTGTTTGGCCATGCGCGCCGGCAAGACCACCGGCGCGATGGGCAAAGCAGGCGCATTCACACGCCAACTTTAAGATATCTGCGAGATATGTTCAAGCGAACATATCTACGTCATTCCGAGCGCAATCAGAGGAATGGGGCGGCGAAACCTTTAAGATAACTTTATCGGGATCCTTCGACCCTGCTTCGCTACGCTCAGGATAACCGGGTTCTAAGTACCGCTCACAAAACCTCCACCGGACACTTCGGCAGCGCTGCCATGAAAGCCCGGCCATACGGCTTGGTCACAATCCGATTGTCGAGAATCACGATAATGCCGTGATCGCTTTTCGTCCGGATCAACCGCCCAACCCCCTGCCGCAATTTCAGAATTGCTTCTGGCAGCGAATATTCGGTGAAAGCATCGCCACCGTATGCTTCGATGGTTTCCAGTTTCGCCTCGATCAAGGGATGATCGGGAACGGCGAAGGGTAGCCGTGTGATGATGACGTTGCGCAAAGCGTCACCAGGCACGTCAACGCCGCCCCAGAAGCTGTCGGTGCCAAAGAGGACACTGCGCGGCGTGCTTTTGAATTGGTCCAGCAATTTCGTCCGTGGCAGACCGCCCCCTTGCACGAGCAAATTCAAATCTTGTTCGGCGCAAAAATTTTCCATCCGCGCCGCCAACTCCTGCATCGCCCGATAATTCGTGAACAAGACAAAGGCGTGACCGTCGGTTCGCCCGATGAAATGTTCAATCCAATGGGCCAGCGCTTCTTCATAGCCTGCGTCCCGCGGGTCAGGCATTTTGCGGACGACAAACACTTTCATTTGCTGATTGAAGTTGAATGGACTGCCGAGCTGAAGCGGCTCGGCCTCTTCCGCGCCCACGCGATTGCGAAAATAGGCCAGATCTTTTCTTCCCACCCCGAGTGTTGCGCTGGTCATGACACAGGTGCACCCCTCGCGGAAAAGCATTTGCCGTAGTGCGGGGGCAATATCGATCGGCGCGGCATTGAGCATTAGCAATTGTCCAACCTTGCCGGTCCTCTCCACCCAATAAACGTGATTGCGCGCGGATTGTTCGAGGAAAACTCCGATGCCGGAACGTGCCTCCGCAATGCGTCGGCCAAGTTCAAGCAATTCCGACTTTAACATTTCGTCGTCCTGCCGTTTCACCACCTCTGCCACGCGCGCCTGTAACCCGATCAGGCGGCCGGTAATGGTGTCGGGTACGATCTCCGGCTGGCGCACGCGAAATTCGCGCCCTTTGCGGAAATCGCAGCGCGCGCCCAGCGCCTCAAAAAATTTGTCGATCTCATCGACAATTTCCGCGGCCAATCGAACGCCATCGGCGTCGCGAGTCACGGTAAACAATCCTTTTTTGGAGCGCGCGTTATAGAGACGCTGCACCGTCGCGCGCAAAAGATATTGCGATATCACCGTTCCGATCTGGCGGGAAGCGGTTTGCTCGACCGTGTGCGCTTCATCCAAAATCAGAAAATCATTGGGGAAGAGAAATCCGCTCTCCCGTTCCATCTGCTCCTCCACGCCGCCCAGGAGCATAAAAAGCAGCGTATGATTGATGACCACGATCTGCGCGTTCTCAAATTTTCGGCGGGCGCGCTGATAAAAACAGCGATCGCTTTGCCCGCACGATTTCTTGGTACAAATGTGGGCCTCGCTGCAAACTTGCGCCCAAACCTTCGCATTTGGCTCGAAGGACAAATCGCTCAGAGTGCCATCACGCGTTCGCGCCGCCCAAGCGGAGATTTCTTCGAGCTCGTTCTGCTCCGGCCCGGTAAAAAGATCGTTTTGCTGCTCACGCGCGCGCAGCAGCCGGCGCGGGCAAACGTAATTTTGGCGGCCTTTGATCAGCGCTGCATCGAAAGTCTCGGGCAGAACTTTTTGTAGAATCGGGATGTCTTTGTAGAGAAGTTGCTCCTGAAGATTGATCGTATGGGTCGAGATGATCGCCTTTTTCTTTTGCTCGAGCGCGAACTGGACCGCGGGACGGAGGTACGCCAGCGATTTGCCCACGCCGGTACCGGCTTCGACCACCAGATGCCGCTCCTCTTCCAGCGCTCGCGCCACTGCCGCCGCCATCTGCTGTTGTTGGGGCCGATGCTCGAAATTCTTCGCCTTCGCCAGAAGTCCGCTCGGCGAAAAAAACGATTCAGTTCGTTCCACAAAATCCGAGCCAATCGAGTCGCGCAATGCAATCATCTCTTAATTACAGATTACTCTGAATCCGGCTCCTTCGGAAAGGCGTTGTGAATTTATTTGATCGATATATCACCAGAAATTTCCTGCAGGCTTACCTTTACTGCATCATCGGGTTCATATCGATCTGGTTCATCTTCGATATCAGCGACAGCATCTCGACCTTTCTGGATCAACACGTTGGTCTTGGCCGAGTGTTGGAATATTATGCCACCCAAATTCCGCAGATTCTGGTGATTCTGCTGCCAGTCTCGCTGCTGCTGGCACTGCTTTTTGTGCTCGGCCGGATGTCGCGCGCGAACGAAATTGTCTCGATGCTGACCGCGGGCATTGGTCTCATTCGCGTGCTCACGCCGCTTTTTCTCCTCGCTATTCTCACGACCGCGGTTTGTTTCGCGCTGAATTATACAATGGCGCCGCATGCCGAGATGGCGCGAAAACTTTTCTTTGCCGACAAAAGTGCGACCGGCGCCGAAGGGCAAATTTTCCGCAACCGGCGCGATTCACGCACCTGGTTTATTCAACGTCTGCGACCCAATTCCGACGTCTTTGATAATGTCGAAGTGTTGCAACAGGATTCCTCCGATCACATCACCATGGCCTTTCTGGCGGCGCACGCGAAATTTCAACCGGGCGAGAACACCTGGACGCTCTCGCAGGCGAAAGTCGTGTACTACGATCCGGCTGGTAACATTATTTCCGAACAAATCGAGCCGAGTCTGGTGGTCAAGCATTGGAGCGAAACACCCTACCGACTGCGTAGTGCCAACATGCGCGCCGAGTTCATGAGCTTGCCGGAGTTGCGCGATTATTTGGGTTTTAATTCCGATTTCCCGCAGACTTTGCTCGCGCCCTTTCGCACTCATTATCACCATCGAATTGCGTTGCCCTGGACCTGCCTCGTCGTCGCGCTCATCGCCGCGCCGCTTGGCGTCGGCTTTTCCCGCAGGGGCGTTCTCACCAGCGTGGCCACCGCGATCCTGCTGATCTTCGCCTTAAATTTTTCCACGCACCTTTTTCTCGCCCTCGGCGAAGGTGACCGCATCCCGGCCTGGATCGCCGGCTGGGCGCCCACAATCGTTTTCGGGACGATCGGCCTCTATTTGTTGCAATTGCGATCTTCCAATCGTGATCCTTCCGACTTTCGCGGCTTCCTGCCGCGTCGTATATTTGCGCGATGATAAACCCCTTGGCGACCGATTGGCCAATTAAACAGCGTTCGGAGATTTGTAACGCAACCCAGCGACCGTTCGCCCCCGGCGAAGTCTTCTATACTCTGCTTTATCGCGAGCGCGATGGGTTTCGACGTGAAGATTTGAGCGAAGAAGCCTGGCGCAACCGCAATGAGAACATTCAGCCGTTCTCATTTTGGAAAACGAAATTCGAACCGGCGCCAGCACCGGCCCCCGAGCCGTTAGCCAAAGAAAACGCGGAGCAGCTTTTCCGGCGCCTGATCGTGGAAGCTGATCCGCCGGCGAACGCCTGTTTCGTTCTCGCTGTAATGCTCGAGCGTAAACGCGTGCTGAAACAAGTGCGCACCGAAAATACCAACGGAAGTCGTTTGCTTATCTACGAGCATCGCGAAAACGGCGACGTCTTCATCGTGCGCGACCCGCAATTACGTTTGAGTGAGCTCGAACGCGTGCAGGACGAAGTGGCAGCGCTGCTGGGCGCTGGCGCACCCAGGAGAAATGACAAAGCACGAATGACGAATGAAGCACTAATGTCTGAATGACCAAAGAGCGTTCATAGTATCTCTTTTCGTCATTTCGATTTTGTCATTCCTTCGTCATTCGTGCTTCGTCATTTTTAGCTCCCATCCACCTGCACTTTGCTCGGTTTTGTGAGACAATTGCCCGGATGGATACCGCGCTCCCCTGGTTCAAGGATGCTTTCCCAATCTATCTCGCCCCGATGGCGGGTGTGACAGACAAGGTTTTCCGCCAAATCTGCAAGGGATACGGCGCAGACGTTCTCGTTACCGAATTCGTTTCTGCCGAAGGCGTCTTTCGACGCAATGAGCGTACCCGTGAATATCTCGACTTCGACGCATGCGAGCGGCCGATTGGGGTTCAGCTCTTCGGTGCCGACGGCACTCACATGGCGGAGGCTGCCAAACAGGTGGTCGATTGGGTTGCCCCCGATTTTATCGACCTGAATTTCGGGTGTCCGGTAAACAAAGTCGTCGCAAAAAACGGTGGCTCCGCCCTGTTAAAAGATTGTCCGACTCTTACCAGCGTGGCCAAAGCAGTCGTTGATGCCGTCGCTCCCCTGCCTGTCACGGCGAAGATTCGTATCGGTTGGGATGCCGATTCGGTCAATGCCGTGCGCGTCGCTGAAATTCTGGAGGGATGCGGCATCGCAGCGCTGGCTGTGCATGGACGCACCCGCGCGCAAGGTTATTCCGGCGAAGCAGACTGGCGCGTCATTGGCGATGTGGCACAGGCGGTCACGATCCCGGTTATTGGCAATGGCGATCTGTTTTCTCCGCAGGAAGTTATGCGCCGGCGCGCGGAACCGAAAATTGCCGGCGTCATGATTGGTCGAGCTGCGATGAGCGCTCCATGGATTTTCCGGCAGATTAAACATTATCTTGCGACTGGTGAGCTCTCACCAGCGCCCGAATTATCGGAGCGATGGGATGCGATCATCGAACATTGCCGCCGTCACGCCGAAAACTGGGGCGATGAAGAACAAGCCATCCGCGCGATGCGCGCCCGACTTATGGCGTATTCGAAAAATTTTCCGGAAGCAAAAGCACTGCGCAAAAAATTCCAACACGTCGCAACTCTGGCCGACGTCGAACGAATCGCCGAAGAACATTTGGCAACAGCCGCAACGATGAGCGACTTTGTAGGGCAGGCATTCCTGCCTGCCACCGCGTAACCTGTGAACGACAACCAACCAGCTAACGGGATTAAGATCGGTAACGAGAAGCTGATCAGGGTAACGGAAAATGCTGCTCGTCGCCTGCGCTCGCTCCTCGAAAAACAAGGCCGGCCACAAGGCGCTTTACGTTTGGCCGTAATCGGTGGCGGTTGTTCTGGTCTGCAATATAAAATGGATCTCGTCGAAGGCCCGGCACCGCGCGACATTCTGGTTCAGTCATCCAATGTCCGGATCGTGGTCGATCCCAAGAGCGCGCTCTTCGTCAGCGGATCAGTCCTCGATTTCAGCGACGACCTGCAAAAAGGCGGTTTTAAAGTTACAAATCCGAATGCCGTCGCGCATTGCTCCTGCGGCGAAAGCTTCGCCGCGTAACCCAGTTATCGGCGAAACATTCTACGACCGCGGATTACGCGGATGACCCGGATAGCGAAAAAAGGCGCCTGGAGGGGCGAGCTCCGCGAGCCCGGCGTCGCAGGAGCTCCGCCCTCCAAACCTCCTCCATTCTCGATTCACCGCCGCCTTGTAGGGCGGGCATTCCTGCCCGGCATGGCAAGCGGGAACGCTTGCCCTACAGAAAAATGGTCTCGCCAAGGGCATTAATGTTCATTTGAACTTGCGTCCGACCTAATGTGTCGCATCATTTCCTTGAAATGCTGACCAATCGACAAAGAAGCGTGCTTGATTTTATCCAGAGCGAACAGCGCGAGAAAGGTATCACCCCCAGCACGCGCGAAATCCAAAATCATTTTGGCTTCGCCAGCCAAACTTCGGTCATGCAATACATTTCTACCCTCGCACGCAAAGGATTTCTCGATCGTCACGCCCGCAAAGCGCGCGCTCTTGTCACCCCGGTGCAAAAAGTCCAGATCACCGATATACCGATTTACGGACAAATCCCGGCCGGCATGGCAACGTTGACCGAGCAAACCGTGCTTGGCCACGTTTCGCTCGATAGCCGCTCCGCTAATGCATCGAAGAACGCGCGAATGTTTGCACTGAAAGTGCGGGGCGATTCGATGGTGAATGCCCACATTCTCGACGGTGACATCGTGATTCTGGACGATCGCAGGGAAGCACGAAACGGCGATATTGTGGCGGCATTGATCGACGGCGAGACAACGCTGAAACGTTTTGTCATCGAACACGGGCGGCCTTACTTGCGAGCGGAAAACCCACGCTATCCAGATCAGCGCCCGGCTCATGATTTGCGGATTCAAGGCGTGATGGTGTCACTGATTAGACGGCAGCCTAATGGCGGAACCAGACAAATTTCATCCGCTAAACACACTAAAGGACGCTAAAAGGGCCGCTGTCCGCGGACCGCTAACTTGGAACACGGGCCTCTGGCCTGTGCGCCCAGCGGGTTTTCAACCCGCTGCCGTCGGTAACCAGACGCAGCTCGAAGTCTGTGTTCCAATACATAAATGTTCATTTGAACATAGTATCTACTTGTGCCATTCTTGGGAATGGCGGCGAGCCGGCAAATTATCGATCTCCGCAATCTTTTGGCGGAACGCTTTGAGCATCCGCCCACTCTTGCTGGCGGACAAATCAGCATTCCTTTTCTTGAGCGAGCGACCAATGGCGGTCTCCGTAAAGGCGCGATCACGGAAATCATCAGCTCAAATGCGAGCGCGGGCTCGGCCCTGCTCATTCACAGCTTGCTGCAAATCGCACAACGCGATTGCTTTTTTCTCGCCCTCATCGATGGTCGCGATTCGTTCGATGTCCAATCTGTCGACACCGGCACGCTGCAACATTTGCTTTGGGTCCGTTGCGCGAAAGCAACCGAAGCGATCAAGGCGGCCGATTTTCTTTTGCGCGACGGAAATTTCCCACTCGTCATCCTCGATCTCGTTTTGAATCCAGCGGAAGAATTGCGCCGCATTCCAGCGACGAGCTGGTATCGCTTGCAACGATTGGTCGAACCAACGCCGACCGCGTTTGTGGTAATGAGCCGCCATAATATGGTGGCGAGCGCGCGCACTAAAATCGTGCTGGAGAACCGATGGACGCTTCCCGATTTATCCCGGGACAATCCGAGTGCGCAATTGCACTTCAAAGTCCAGCGGGCAAAAACAATCGCCTCAGCGTTGGGATAAAATGTTCGCCACCATTTTGCTGCCGAATTTTTATCTGCAAGCGATCGCACGCCATCAGCCGAAATTACGGAAGCAACCGCTCGCTGTCCTCGACGCCACCGCGATGAAAGCGGTGATCCTGCAATTAAATGAAGCTGCCGAAAATGAAGGGGTCCGCGCTGGGATGACCCCCAGCCAAGCCCTGGCCCGCTGCCTTCACTTGGTCATCAAAGCGCGTGCGCGCGATTGCGAGCACCAACTCAGCGACATTTTGCTGCATCACGCCTTCATGCTTTCGCCGTTCGTAGAAGCGACCGCTCCCGGAGTCTGCACCGTCCAATTCATGCAATCAAATCGTCTCACCATCATCAAGGAACGGCGCTCTCTAGACTGCCGCCTTCGTCAAAAATTGCGACACCTGATTGACTCACTTGCCCGTTGCAACGTGATCGCGCGCGCCGGGATTGCGCAAAACCCGGACGCGAGTTTTCTCGCGGCCCACCGCGCCGAACCGGTACTCGAGATTAAAGAGGCCAAGAAATTTCTTTCGCCGCTCCCAATCGAAACGCTGGCCGTGGAGGCTATGCTTTAGCAGTCGTGTAAGCGAAAGTTAAAGTGTGGGTGCATGTCGAAGCAACGTCTTAGTAGTTCGCGGAGCCGACTCGCGCGCGAGTAATCACAGAGCGGGCGGAAAAGCAGCAGAAAACTGCCGTACTCCAAAAGCTGGCGCATGTTCGAGCGCGCTTTCAATTCGCGAAGCGTCTTGGAATGCGCCAGCCTTCCGGCGCTTTGAGAGCGATTTCAATACAAGACCCGGTCATTACGGCGCGTGCTACGCGTTCTTCTTACTTGCATCTACACACTCACTTTAACTTGCACACTTCAGTTACTTCGGCAGAAACCGGAAGACCACGATCCGGCCCGACAATGCAGTGTAAGTGAAAGTTAAGGTGTAGGTGCAAGTGGGCCGTTACGGCTGTCGCCCCGTCAATCAGCCGCCGGCGTAGTTCGGGTAGCGGTCGCGCAATTGTTTGGCGACACGATCTGCTTCTTCCGTTTTGCCGGCGCGACGATAGGCATCCGCCGCCTTATTGAGCGCACGTGGCGTGATGACAGGGTCATCGTAGAGCAAGGCCACACCAGCGTAAGCTTTGCCTGCATCTTCAAAGCGCTGGCGCTCGAACTGAACATCACCCGCTAACAACCGCGCTTCCGCATTGACCTTGCCTTCGGGCTGCAAGGTCATGATCTCAGCCGCAATTTTTTCGGCATCGTCCGGTTTATGCGCGGCAATTTTGGTGACGCCGAGCGCGAGCAGAGCTTTCGCCTTCCCGGCTGCGTCGGTCGAGTTTTGCAAATAGCGTGCGTAAGCGTTTTCCGCTTGGTCGTAATGCTTTAGCTTGCCGGCAACATCGCCGAGGTAAAACCAGAAATCCGGCTTAACCCCGGCCGGATTTTCTATGCGCCCAAGAATGCCAAGATACTTTTCCGCCAACAAATAATTCTTGTCGTTATAATACTCGATGCCGAGCCATTCCAGCACTTCGGGGGGAACGTTGGCGTTGCCACTGGAGGTAAGAAATGCATCAACCTCGCTCGTGGCGGCCTTACGATCGCGCAGATAGTAGTGAGCTGAAATGATTCGAAGAGTAGCGGGGTTGTAGTATTGCTCCCGATTTAATCGTCGCGTGGCATCGAGGGAAGGGAGGGCACGTTTATATTCTTTGCCGTCAAACGCGGCCTTGCCGATGTAATAGTTGGCCTGCGCGACAGCGCTACTTTTTGGATATTCCTTGAGTAGTTGTTGGAAGGTTTGCGCCATTTCCGGCTCGCGATTGAGCTCGCCCAGCAGCAACGCCTTTTGCTGAATCGCCGCCTCGCGCTCCTTCGCCTTCGGGTAATTCGAGATGAGAAAGTTCAGATCGGCGATGGCGCCGTCCATGTTATTACTTTGCTGGTAGGCGAGCGCCCGCTGAGTCAATGCGATGGGAGTCTGCGGATTATCCGGGAATGTCTTGATGAAGTAGCTGAACGCCTCGATAGCGCGGGCGGAATCTTTCATTTGCACAGCGCACCAACCCAGTTTGTAAGCCGCTTCCGACCGCAAGTTCAACGTCAGTTGGGACGCACGGAGTTCCTCGTAAAACGGCGCCGCCTCCGCGAACTTTTGTTGCTTGTAGAGCGCTTCTGCTTTTAACAATTTCGCCTGGTCGGCCCGCTCGCTCGTAGGATTGGTTTTGAGATATTCATCGACTTCCGCGATGACCGCGTTTGGGTCGGAATTGTAAATATTGATCAGACGTTGATAGCGCGCGTCCTTCGCTTCTTCCCGGTTGGGAAATTTTTCGATGATCTCGCGATAAATTCCTTCTGCTTCCTGGGTGTGGCCAAGTTGTCGTTGCGCGTTGCCGACAAGAAGCATCGTTTCCGCTTTCGCTTCCTCCGGTAATTGCCCGGCCGATTTTTTGTAATCCGAAATCACCTGGGCGAATTGTCCGGTTTGATATTCGAGACGAAGCAGGCCGGCTTGCGCGACGCCCTTCCATCGCCCGGAATCGGAAGCGGCGCGTCCTTTTTGCAGAAGAACACGCGCTTTTTCCACCATCGCACTGTCGATCTTTGTGCGATCGGCGACGGCAAGATCGAGCGCAATCAAACCCGCGCGAACGGCTGCTTCGGCTTTCGCGGCCGGCTTTTCTGCCTCGGTCGCAAGCGCTTCATATTGCTTGAGGGCATCGGTCCGACGCCCACGCGCGAGTAACATCGCGCCGGCGGTGGTGCGCGCATCTTCGCGATACTGACTTTTCGCCTCAGCCACCTGGAGGTAAAGCATGAGAGCGTCATCCGCCCGTTTGCTACTTTCCAGGCACCGCGCTTCGAAATATTTGGCCGATAACGCAACCGAGGCGTCCTTCGAGTTTGCGGCTGCTTTGTGGAAGAGCGGTTGTGCGGCAGTGAAATCCTTTTGCGAGAAAGCAAGGACGGCGAGGGCGTAAGCTGCAGGGCCGGCAAATTCGCTGTCTCCAAATTCGTCGAGCAGCTTTTGGAAGTTGGTCCGTGCGGAACCGTTCTTCCCGAGTAAGCGATAGCTTTCGCCTAATCCAAAATAGGCATTAGCCCGGCCGGAGCCGCTCCTGTAATCACTCAAATACTTTTCGTACTCAGGAATTGCCAGGTCGTACATCTTGCGGGCGAAAAGCGCATTGGCGTACTCAAGCTGACGTTTGTCAGTCGGTTGCTCTGGCGTCGACGGTTTTTCTTCGAACGCCGGGGTCGCTTCATCGACCGGCAGGGCACGTGGAACCGGTGGTTCGTTTAAAGGCACGGCGCGACGAACTTCCTGCGCCAGGGTAACGTCGCTCACCCACAGCAGCCCTGCCAAAAGCAAACCGGCATTGCGCCGGGATGATTTCATTTTGCGGTCGCGAATGCGACGTTGGTAATTCCGGCCTCGCTGCAAATGTTGAGCACGTTAACCACGTTCTTATAAGCGCCGCCTTCATCACCGCGAATCACCACTGCCTGTTCCGGATACAATTTCACCAGGTTCTGCAACAGATCACCCAGCTCCGAGCCTGTCATCGTCCGGCGATTGACGATCACGCTTCCATCGGTCTTCACATTCACGACCACATCGCCCGGCGGCGCCAGTTTCTCCTTTGCGGCAGTCGCTTTCGGGACTTTGACATCGAGTTCGTTTTCGTTGCGTGCAGCGCTCCAAGTCAGCAAAAAGAAAATCAGCAGCAGCATTAAGACATCGACCAATGGGGCGAGCTGTATTCCGGGGTGCTGCAACGGCGCGCGGCTACGCAAATTCATTGGGCCGAGAGCAATTAAAACTCCGACTCGAGCAGCGCCGGCGTGCGCTCGGAGCCACGAGCAAATTGCAATGAGAGAAGAGCGAGGATGTGGGTAACCGCCGATTCCAACTCCGAAATCAAACGTTGGGAGCGCCCGCGGAAAAAGGCATAAAAAATCATCGCCGGAATACCAATGGCCAATCCGGCGGCGGTATTAAAAAGCGCTTCACTGATGCCATGCGAAAGCTGCATGTAACGCTGACTGCCAACATCTGCACCGAGTGCACCGAAGGAGCGAATAATTCCGATCACAGTCCCAAGCAGACCGAGCAGCGGCGCAATCATTCCGATATCGGCGAGGTAAGTTACGCGGTTGTTCAAATTGGAAGCGACCCGAGTCCCCTCCGTCTGGGCAATTTCACGAATTTGCTCGAAATCGGCGTTCGGATTCTTGGTGGTGAAGTCGAGAACTTGCTGGACCACACGGGCGATGGCTTCGCCGTGGCGATTGGAAACAGCGAGCAGGCCGAGATAATCGCGCTTGCGCAGCAGCGCATCAGCGGTGGCCATAAATCCATGGGAGACAACCGCGCCGCGTCGAATGCTCAGGAAGTAAACGATGACGAGCATGACCGAAATGATCGACAAGATCAGGAGCACCACCATTACCGGTCCGGCCTGTGACATCGCGTGTAACATGGTGGTGGTTGTCCGCGGTAGCTCTGGCGCGAGCGGCGGAGTCGCGACCGGCGCGGGAGTTTGTGCTAGAAGTGACGAGGCGCTGGCCGGCGCGAGAAACAGCCAAAAGAATTTTTTCATGCCCAGACAGCCGCTACGATAAACGACGGGCGCTAGCGCGCAACCAAAGCTCCTTCAAAACGGCGCAAGCGGAAGATATGGGCAGGGCGAGTCGCTGGATCGAGCTCGATGTAATTGCGCCGCCCGTACCAGGTATAACGGGAATCCTCGAGCAAATCGTGCACTTGGTACGGCTCGCCTTCGTTCTGACCGAATAATTCGATTGGAACATCGATCATCGAGTTTTGCCGGCGAAAGGGGTCAAGATTTACCACCACGAAAATGATATTCTCTCGCGCCGGTGTCGTTTTGCCATAAAACAGGATCGCGCCGTTGTCCGCGTTGTAGAAACGCAGATTATCGTAGAATTGCAGCGCTCGATTCTGGCGCCGGATGGTGTTCAGGCGCGCGATAAACTCTTTGATATTACCAGGCACATCCCAGTCGCGCTCCTTAAACTGATACTTCTCCGAATCGATATATTCTTCGCGCCCGGGCAGAGCGGCGTTTTCGCAGAGCTCGAACCCACTGTAAATCCCGTAGACGCTCGACAAAGTGGCAGCTAACACCGCGCGAATTATGAAAGCGGGGCGACCGCCATTTTGCAAAATCGGGGGCAAGATGTCGGGCGTGTTCGGCCAAAGATTGCCCCGGAAATACTCGCGCATTTCCGTCTGGGTAAGTTCGGAGAAGTAATCGATCAGTTCCTGTTTGTAATTGCGCCAGGCGAAATAGGTATAGCTCTGATTAAAACCGGCCTTGGCCAGCACCTTCATCATCTTTGGTCGAGTAAACGCTTCCGACAAAAAAATCGTGTCGGGAAACTCGTCGCGTACCCCGGAGATCAAATACTCCCAGAACGGCACCGGCTTGGTGTGCGGATTGTCGACGCGAAAAATACGAACGCCGCGCTCGACCCAGAATAAAATGATGCTCTTTATTTCCGCCCATAACTCCCGCCAGTTCTGGCAGCGAAAATTCAGCGGATAAATGTCTTCGTATTTCTTCGGCGGATTTTCGGCGAACTTGATGGTGCCATCCGGGCGCGCATAAAACCATTCCGGATGTTCCGCCACATAGGGGTGATCGGGAGAACAGTTGATCGCAAAATCGAGCGCAATTTCCAGCCCGCGTTTTCGAACTTCCTCCTCCAACCAGGCAAAATCCTCCAGCGTTCCGAGGGCGGGATCAATATCCTTGTGCCCTCCGCCGTTCGGACAACCGAGACGCCGATTACCGATGGCATAAGGCACACCGGGATCATCAGGTTGAGAAATAACAGAATTGTTTCGTCCTTTGCGGTTAGTGGTACCAATGGGATGGATCGGCGGGAAATAAATGACGTTAAATCCCATGGCTTTGGCATACTCGATCCGGGGCAAACAATCGCGCAGTTTGGAACCGCGCTCGCCACTGCCCTCCGCGGAACGCGGAAAGAATTCGTACCAAGCCGCAGTCCGCGCTTCCAGACGGTCAACAACCGCGCGCGGTGGCGGAGCCCATTGCGTCGCGCCGGTGCGATCGGGATAGGTCGCCATTAAAACTTCGAGCTCGCCAGAATGCACCAGTTGGTCGACCTCTGCCGGGATCCTTGTTGCCACTGCCTCCGCGATTTCGCAGAGCCGTTTTGCGTCGTGCGGGTCGTGCGCGCGCCTCGCTGCTTCCTCGATCAGTGCCGCGCCTTCGAGGGCTTCACTACGCAAAGGATTGACGCCAGCTTTAAATTTGGTCGAAAATTCGTGCTGCCAGCTGATAAAGGCGTCAATCCAAGCTTCCACGGTATATTCGTAAATTGCATTTTCATAAAGAGTGCAGGCTCCACGCCAGCGATCATTATCGATTAATTTCATCGGCGTCTCGTGCCAGTGGGTCTCGCCCACCATTCGCCATTTCAGCGCAGCCGCGACAACATCGTGTCCCTCCTTGAAAATATCGGCTTCGACCACCAGATCTTCACCGGTCACTCGCTTGATCGGATAGCGACCGCCATCAATCAACGGCTGTAAATTTTCAATGACCGCACTCGGATATGCCCGAACCATGGGCGTTCCATCAAACGAATTTCAGTGAAAGGCAAGTCGCCCGACGCTGCCCTCTTTTAGGGAGGCGATCTTCGCCGCTGTTTCTTTTCGCTGGCGGCCAAAATGGCCGCCCTACAATTCTTGCTCGGAGCGTAATACCGAGGATGCCCTACGCGGCGAAATAAAACGCGCACTCGTAGAGTCCGGAATTACGCGTCTCCTGCCGCCGCACTCGTGTCCCGAGAAGCTGCTCGAACATTTCTTGCTCGAGTCGGCCAATAATGGGAAATTTGTCGAGCACGTTCTGGAGCGGCGTGTGGCATTCCAGAATCTGCGGGCCGCCATCGTCAGTCACGAATTGCGACATGTATCCTTCGGTATCCCGAATTTTCGCCAGTGATTTAGCCCGGTCCGCCACCGTCTCGCCTTTGACCTTCTCTTTCAGGTTCGCGCATTTTCGTTCAAACAAGTTGTAGAGCAATTTTTCCGGTGCGTTCGGTCCGTAAATGCTTTGGACCGAATCCAGCAACTCCAAGGTGAATCGATTGCTGTCCGCCTGAAAAAGATCATGCGCGCGCCGGGTCAATCGATAAACCATTTCCGGGCGACCCATTTTTTGCGGACGGCGCCAGGTATCGAGATAACCGTCACGTTGCAGGGTGAGACAATGCTGTTTAATGCCCATGTAACTCATCCGCATGCGATCGACCAACTCATTGACCGATAACCCGCGGCTGCGTTTGAGCGCGTTGACAATTTCGAGCCGTTGCGTCCGGCCAATCTCTGCCAGCAGTCTTTGATTCATGGCGCCAAGGCGGTCACTACTTTAATGATAAAAAGTCCGTCAATGCAACTAAATTCGCGTAAAAACACCCCACTGTAAATCGCTTAGACAATGCGACTTGTGGTCGAAGGATCGAACAAGTGCGCCTTACTTACGTTGAGCGTGAACTGCAAACGATGTCCGGTCTCGCGATGATCGAGCGCACGCTGGCTTCGGCAAACGACCGTGTGCGCTCCGGTCTGCAAGTACAGATTCGTTTCCGCTCCCATCGGTTCCACAATGTCCACAATCGCCGGAAAACTCGCGGTCGCATTCCCCGTTTTCGAAAGCTCTGCCAGTTCGATGTCCTCCGGCCGAATTCCCAACAGCATTGCTTTGCCGAAAAATTCACGCGCCCGCGGTCGATCGGCGAATCGCACTTCGATTGTTCCGCCCTTCGTTTCCTTAAAAACGATGGCGTCGCGCTCCTGTTTTAATTCGCCATTGATGAAATTCATCGGCGGGCTACCAAGAAACCCGGCGACAAAAAGATTGTCCGGCTCATTGTAAAGCTTCAGCGGCGTATCGATCTGTTGGACCTTGCCGTTGTTCATCACCACAATCCGGTCGCCCATCGTCATCGCTTCGATCTGATCGTGCGTGACGTAGACCATTGTTGCCTGCAAACGCTGATGCAGTTTGGTGATTTCGGTACGCATTTGGACCCGCATTTTCGCGTCCAGATTCGATAACGGCTCGTCGAACAAAAAAACTTTCGGCTGCCGCACAATGGCGCGTCCCACCGCGACGCGCTGTCGCTGTCCGCCGGAGAGCGCTTTCGGCTTACGATTGAGCAATTCTTCAATTCCAAGAATGCTAGCGGCATCACTGACGCGCTTCTTGATTTCAGCCTTGCCATACTTCCGCAGCTTCAAGCCAAAAGCCATGTTGTCGAAGACGCTCATGTGCGGATAGAGCGCGTAATTCTGGAATACCATCGCGATATCGCGGTCCTTCGGCGCGACGTCGTTGACCCGGCGCTCGCCGATGTAAATGTCGCCGCGCGAAATTTCTTCCAAGCCCGCGATCATGCGAAGAGTCGTCGATTTGCCGCAACCGGACGGACCAACCAGCACAACGAACTCGCGATCGGCAATTTCGAGATTCACATCGTCGACTGCAGTTACGCTGCTCCCCTTTTCTGCGGGATAAATCTTGTAAACGTGATTAACGGTGACCTTGGCCATTGCGTGCTTCGCGGGGCAGAGCGCAGTTCAGCAAGTTAGCGGGAAGGCTTTGAGGCTCAAACTTTCTCGGTGGACCAAGCTCTCCCTAGCACCCGCCTGAAGGCCCGTGCCAATGAGAGGATGGCTCGCTGAAGGGCAACGCAACGACCTTGACGTTTATTGGCCTGTCGTCCACCAACGTGATTAACGACGTGCCGGTTTCGGTGTAGCCGCGTTTTATTATCGCTAAGGCGATGTGTGCATTCAACCGTTCCGAAAAAACGGCGCTGGTTACGTGACCAACCATCTTCGTCTCCGCGTGTAGCTCCTTTCCCGGAGCCAACGCCTTTTCCGAAGTCACCCCGCACAGGCGCTGCCGGGTTTGGCCGCTCATTTTCATTCGCGAGATCACTTCCTGCCCGATGTAGCAGCCTTTTTCGTAATCAATCGCACGGGCGGCCAGATTCGCTTCCGGCGGAATAATCTCCCGCGTGAGCTCGCAGCCCCAGCGTGGAATTCCATTCTCGATCCGCAAAACTTCCCACTCGCTTTCATCCATCGCTCGATAATCGGCAGCGAGCGCGCGCTTCATTGCTTCCGCCCGAGCCGCTTCAACCCAAAGGTCCCAGCCATCGATTCCCAGTCGCCGCGAGCGAAAATCGAATTTTGCGTCTGATATCTTCGGCTCTGAGCCCGCCAGCAGATGGAAAAGCGCAGATTGATCTGTCACATCCTCAATCTTCACATCATCAGCAATCACGTATCGCTCGAGTCGAGTCTGCAACAGTTCACGCAATTCCTGATCGGCATCGATCCAAATGTCGTTAGGTGTCGCGGACAGGAAGACGTGCGCATCGAAATGTCCTTTGGCGTTGAGCACGCATGATTCCTGTGTCGCCTCCGCGCCGGCTTTGCGAACGTCGTTGGTGGTCTGTCCGTTCAGAAAACGAATGCGATCGGCTCCAGTCACGCGCAACTTCGTGCGAGCGGAAAGGTCGAAGAACGCCGGAGCCATTTTGACCGTCAATAATCGGTCCGTCGCAACAAGCGACTGAAGAATCCGCGCTTGTCCTCCTCTGGTTCGGAATCACCGTTCGAAGGAGTATCGGGTGCAGTCGTTTCCTCCGGCTCCGGCTCCGGCTGCGTTTGACGCGGTGTCTCAATGTCGACTGGCATCTGCCGTTCTTCTGCGACCAGCTGTTCTTCTGCGACCAGCTGTTCTTCGGGCGGAGGTGGCTCGGGAGGCGGTTCTCCAATCTGCGTCGCTTCCAATTTTGCCAACTGCTCCTCGACGAACTCAGGCGATTCATGCGGCACCACAACCGGGCGGGGCGAGAACAAATCGGGCTGTCGCTCGGCCAAATCCGGCGCTTGTACAAAAGGCAGAAAACGCCGGGCGATCGAGGAAAAATCATCGTCCCCACGGCCTTGGCGCGCTTCATCGAGCAAGCGATCACGCGTCGCACCCGCTACGGTCAGATCAAGGTCGAAGTGGCGGCCCATCCGATTCGCAGTCTGCATGTCTTTGAGCATGTGTTTGACTGAAAAATGCGGATCGAAATCCGCCGAAATAATCCGCGGCACTTTCAGATCGAGCGTGGCTGAATTGCTGGCGTTTTGCTTGAGGGCATCGGCAAATTTTTCCAATGGAATGCCCGAATAATGCACGATGGCCATCGCTTCCGCGGCCCCTTGCACGCTCGCTGCCGTCACCATGTTAGTTGCGATTTTGATGATGCTGGCGTCGCCGATTGCACCGATGCCCACGATCGCTTTGCTGCTTGCTTGCAATAGTGGTCGCACTTCATTAACAGCGGCTTCATCGCCACTAACGTAATAGACAAGCTGTCCTTTTTCGGCGGCTAGTTTGCTGCCGGTAAATGGCGCTTCCACCAAACGGGCGCCACGCCGTTCCACTAACGCCGCCGCTTCGCGCATGGTGTCGGGCGAGACCGTGGGATGCGCAATCACGATATGACGCGGCGTGAGCGACATCGAAATGGTCTGGATCATTCGCATCAGCGCATCGTCGTCGGAGACGAAGATCTGGAGGTAATTGCACGTCTGCGCCAGCTCGGCCGGGGAACCGACAAAGTTGGGCACTGGTCGCGGCGTGCGGTTCCAGACGAAGACCGACAGCCCCTGATGGCGCAAATGATCGGCAATGCGACGGCCAATAATGCCGAGGCCAATAATCCCAACGCTCTTTCGAATACTACGCGTCATGTCCGTCCCTCTGGAAACTGCGATTAAACCTACCGCCGTGCAATCTATTCATTTCACCACAAACCGGGTGCACCGCGCCAGGTCTGACTCCAGGGCGGCAACGGCGGTTCGCCGTTTCTCTGCCGCAATGAGGGCGGTGATTTCAGGCGTGACGTCTGCAAGCGTCAGTGGTCGTGCTGGATGCACATCGGTGACTTGGAGCGCGTGGAAGCCCAAATGCGATTGCAGGAATCGCGGAGGAGCGTTGGGCGTCAGTTGTTCTGCGGCCTCGAAAAATTCCGCCGGCATACGATTGGCCCCGAAAAAACCGAGATCGCCCCCGCGCGTTTTGCTCGCTTCATCTTCGGAGACTAAGGCAGCGAGTTCGGTAAAATCCTCGCCCCGGCCCAAACGTACGGCGATATCCAGGATGGCCTGTTGTTTCGCTTGCGTCACCTCGGGAGCTGAGCCTTCGGGCGCAGCCAGAAAAATGTGTCGCGCGCGAATTCGCGTTGGTTGCTTGAATTCGGCTTGATGTTGCTCGAAATATTTCTGCACTTCCGCATCTGACACGGCAACTTGCGAAGCAATTTGATTCTCAATCCATTCCTCGCCGCGGATTGTGTCGGCTAAGGTTCGCCTGAGAGTTCGTTGTGAGACGCCGCTGTGGTGCAGGGCTGCGCGAAACTGGCGATCATCCGCAAATTGGTTCCGCAAAGCGGCCAAGACCCGGCCGGAGCTGTTGGTTTTAACCGTATTCGTTGGCAATGCTTCGCTTGCAATCAATTCGTCGCGGAGCGCGACGCTCTCAGCTTCATCGAAATCTTCTCTTCCTGCGCAAAATTGTTTCTCGCGGAGACGTGCTCGAACATCCGCCTCGAAGACTCCACTTTGCCGCACCAGCGCAATCAATTTGCCCCGCTGAAAAATGTGGCCAGCCACCTGATGCACGACAGGAAATCTGCCAAGCCCGTCACCGATTAGCGCGCCAGCCCCGATCGTGATCAACGCAAGAAGCGCATTTTTCATTTCAGTTCAAATTGCACCAGATCGTAGAGCGCAACACGCCCGACGATTTCCAGACTTTCCGCGCTGATTTTGTCGAGTGTGTCCTCGGCAGTGTGCCAGGGCGGAAAATCGAAATCGATCAGATCGATCACCGGAATCCCGATTTCGTTAAGCGGCGTGTGATCGTCGCTGATTCCACCACCGAGATAGGTGAAATGAGCACGTTGGCCGAGCGCATCGGCGGCAGCAAAAATATTGCGAGTTAGTGCGGGCGGCGAATCGGGCGGCAGCGTTACGTCGAGCGATTTGTCCCCGATCATATCGAAGAGGATTCCGCCGCGAACGTATTTCGCTTTTCCCGAATCGCGCAGATCTTCGGCAAAATGGCGGCTACCGTAGAGCCCATCGGTTGCGGTAAAGTTTTCGAATGCTTCTTCGCCATCGAAAAACAAAAGCTCGATCTTTGCGGCAAGGGCCGGGCTCATTGCCAGGACCCGGGCCATTTCAACGAGCAACCCTGTGCTCGATCCGCCGTCATTCGCGCCAACAAAGCGAATGGTTTCGAAGGTTTTGGTGTCGTAGTGCGAGCAAAGAAGAAATTGCGCTGCCTCCTTTTTTTCGCTGGTCCCAAAGCGTGCAATCAGATTTACAAATGTCATTTTCCCGCGCGGAGTCTGGTCGGAAAATTCAGAGCGCGTTACGGTCCAACCGGCGGATTTCAACTGTTCGATGATATAAAGGCGGGATTTCTCCAACGCTTCCGAGCCGGCGGGGCGCGGGCCGAGATCAACCAAATGCTGGACGTGGGCAAACGCTTTCTCGCCGGAAAAATTTTCCCAAAGCGGCGCCGTTCGAGAACTGCAACTCTGGACCAATAGGGTTGCGAACGTTGCGAGAAACAGCGCGCGCGAGAGGGTACAGCGCATGGCGCCGACTCAATTTTCTAGCGGAAGCCCGATCACTTGCATGATGCGCTGCAAGTCCTCTGCACCGTAATATTCGATTTCGATTCGCCCTTGTTTCTCGCCGTGATGCAAAACCACGCGTGTCCCCAGATGCTCCTGCAAACGTGACTGCAAATGTTCAATCGTACTGGCGCTCACGGACACGGATGAGGGACGACGACGGCGCGGTCTCGCATTCCCGAGCTGGCGGGCAACCAGCCGCTCCGTCGCCCGCACTGTCGCGCTGCGTCTCAAGACCGTTTCCGCGACGGCCAACTGTTCTTCTGGCGCTTTCAGCGCGAGCAATACTTTGGCATGTCCGACCGAGATCAAATCCTGGGTTAACCACGTTTGCACCTGCTCATGCAAATCGAGCAACCGCATCGCGTTCGCCACGGCCGCGCGGCTCCGGCCAACCTTCTGCGCGATCTCTTCCTGCCGCATTCCAAATTCACCCGCTAAACGAGCGTAACCCTGCGCTTCTTCGATCGGATTCAGATCGGCGCGCTGTAAATTTTCGATGAGCGAAAGTTCGAGCACGTCGCGGTCGCTCGCGCTCCGAATAATGACGGGCACTTCGTTTAACCCAGCTTCCTGGGCGGCTCGCCAGCGCCGCTCTCCCGCGATCAATTCATGACGTCCATCGATCGCCCGTACAATCAGAGGTTGAATGATTCCGTGTTGGCGGATGGATTCGACCAACTCCGAGAGCGCATCCGCGCCGAAATCCTTACGCGGCTGCAATGGGCTTGGGGTGATGCTATAGAGACTGACTCGCTGAATTTTTTCCGAATCATCGACCGCCGCAATCGCTGGAGCTGGGGCCGGCTGCGCGGCGATGAGCGCGCTGAGACCTTTGCCGAGCGCCAATTTTGCCATCGCGCAGAGACTATCGGAAGCGACTCCGCAACGCAAACAGCTCGTTGCGGCAATCTACGGCACGCATAGCATCGTCCATGGCCGCGACGTTAACCGGGACCTTCACCCTCGGGCATTCACCCGATCCGGATGACGCTTTCATGCTTTACGCGATGGCGGCGAACAAAATCGATTTGCGCGGTTATCATTTCGAACACCGGCTCGAGGACATTCAGACTTTGAACGAACGCGCAATGCGCGGCGAGCTGCATATCTCTGCGGTCTCGATCCATGCCTGCGCCTACGTCGCGGACAAATATTTGTTGCTGCCATGCGGCGCGAGCATGGGCGACGGCTACGGACCGCTGGTGATTGAGAAACATCGAACACCGAACATCGAACCCGCCTACGCCGAAGGCTACGGCGTGGCAGGCAGCGAACATCGAACATCGCATGAAGATATTCGGGAGCGGTTGCGCGGTCGCTTAATCGCAGTGCCGGGAGTGATGACGAGCGCGTTTTTGGCGCTGCAGCTTTATCTCGGCGAATTCAAATACATCGTCGTGCCGTTCGACGAAATCTTCGAGACGGTAGGAACTGGTCGTGCGGAGGCTGGCTTAATCATTCACGAAGGGCAGCTCACCTATGCGCACTCCGGATTTACAAAAATAATTGATCTGGGCGAATGGTGGAAAGATCGGACCGGCCTGCCATTGCCGCTGGGTGGAAATGTTCTGCGCAAGGATATTCCACGCGAGATTCAGAGTGATCTGGTCGCGATTTTGCGAGAGAGCATCGAATTCGGCCTGAGCCACCGTGACGAAGCGGTGCAACACTCGATGCCATATGCGCGCGACATGGACAGCAACCTGGCATCAAAGTTTATCGGAATGTATGTAAACGAGTTCACGCGCGACTATGGCGAGGTCGGACGCGAGGCCATCCGCCGGTTTCTTGGCGAAGCGCGCGAACACGCTTATATCGATCGTGAAATCTCGATCGAGTTCGTAAAGTAGATCTCGGTCGCCGCTATTTTTTCTTCGCGCTCGGAGACGGCGAAGCTTTCGGCTTGCTCACCGCTTCCACGACGAAATTCTTCACCCGCTGGGCCTCTTGTTTGAAACCGTTAGTGAAATCATGCGTGCCGTACTCAAAAAGCACGACAAAAGAGAAGGTGAAGAAAACGAATAGGACGAGCCAGAACAGCCCGCGAATGAGAGACATCCGACGACCTTAAGGCAGTGATGGGGCCTGGTCAACGACGCCGTAACCAAGGCAAGCCTTCGCAGTTGAACCGGGAGGCGAAGCTGCGATTCTGCTCGCTGTGCGGGTGCCACTGCTCGACCTAGGCGAACAATATCGCGCTCTTGCCGCGCCGATTCGGCAGCAGATCGACGAAGTGTTGCAGAGCCAGCGTTTCATCCTCGGGCCGAAAGTGGAGCAGTTCGAACGCGCCCTTTGCGATTACATCGGCACAAAATTCGCCATCGGCGTCTCCTCCGGAACGGACGCATTGCTCGCAGTCTTGATGGCGTTGGAAATTGGACCGGGCGACGCCGTGATTACAACGCCTTATTCGTTTTTCGCGACTGCTGCCTGCATTGCACGGGTCGGCGCGACGCCGCTCTTTGTCGATATCGAGCCAGAGACTTTTAATATTTCATCCGAAGCAATCCGATCGTTCATCAAAAAAAATTGTCACCACGCGAACGGCGTCCTGATGGCGCGGGACCGGCAAGCCATTCGCTTGATTATTCCAGTGCATCTTTTCGGATTGTGCTGCGAAATGGACACCATCATGGAGATCGCGCGCGAACACGAATTGCTGGTGATTGAAGACGCGGCCCAGGCAATCGGCGCCGGATACCCTCAAGCTGGCGGAGTGACGTCGGCGGGTGCGATCGGCGATATCGGTTGTTTCAGTTTTTATCCTTCGAAAAACCTTGGGGCGGCCGGTGACGCCGGGGCCATCGTTTGTATGGCGGAAAATCTGGCAACTCGTTTACGAACCTGCCGTCAACACGGGATGGAACCGCGTTATCATCATCAATTCATCGGCGGGAATTTTCGCCTCGACGAACTGCAGGCGGCGATTCTTCAGGCGAAACTACCGCACCTAGCAGGCTGGTCGGCCGCTCGTCGAGCGGCCGCTGATTTTTACCGCGAGGAATTTTCCCGACGCAATTTAGGTGATTCCATCATTCTTCCGGCCGAGCCATATCGGGAGCGCGCCGGTAATCATCACATCTATCATCAGTTTGTCATTCGCGCGGTGGCGCGGGATGAGTTGAAGGCGCATCTCAGCAGCAACGAAATTGAAAGCGAGATTTACTATCCGGTCCCACTCCATTTGCAGGAATGCTTTTTCTATTTGGAACACAAAGAGGGCGACTTTCCGGAAGCGGAACGTGCGGCCGCCGAGACGCTGGCCTTGCCGATTTATCCAGAGCTGAGTCGCGAAGCGCAGCGATTTGTGGTGGACAAGATTGCGGAATTTTACGGCTAAAAAAGCATCTGCGTCATCCCGAGCGAAGTCGAGGGATCCCGTGGCGTAAGCTTTAAGGTTTCATCGCGGGATCCCTCGACTTCGCTCGGGATGACGGATCGCACGCGCACTTGCGGTGCATCCGGCGCGAGCCTATATCAACGCTCGCGAAAGGGTAGGTTCCGGAGTGGCCAAACGGGGCAGACTGTAAATCTGCTGGCTTTACGCCTTCGCTGGTTCGAATCCAGCCCTGCCCATTTCTTTGTGTGGCACGGCCATCCTGGCTGTCGGGCCAACCCCGAAAGCTTTCGGGGTTGATCGCTCTAACCGCGGTTGGACTTCACCAACTGCGCCGAAGATTAACCAAAGCCTTTTAGTGCCGCTTTTTCGTGGCACGTCGAGAACGTGCGCGTGATTTCGCACCACTTCGCTTTGCCGTTCGTGCCGATGTGCGACGGGCCTTAGCCTTGCCACCGCGACGCGATTTGGCCGATCGTGCCCGACGCGCACTGCTCAATTTGGCGCCTTTGCGCTTGCCGCGGCTCTTCACCGACGGACGCCGCGAAATCTTGGTCCGTTTACGAGGTGCGGATGCTTTCTTGCCCCGACTAGTAGGGCGTTTCACTTTCGGTTTCGAACGCGAACGGCGCGCACTGCGCAAACCGATCGCTTTTTTTGCGGTAGCCCCGATGGGCTCACCCGTCGCAGCGGCCTTGCCGGCGATTGCGCCGATCACGCCACCGACGACCGCACCTACGGGACCTCCAACACTGCCAAGCACCGCTCCCGCCGCCGCGCCGGCGGCGGGTTTAGAAATCGGCGGGATGGTAATGTTCTCGTTCGATTGTGGTTGTTCGCTCGATGTTGAATTTTCAGTGGACTCCTCCGCCATAAGCTCTCCTGGGTTAATGTTTAAACTAAGATCGTATTAGCGACACATTACAGCCTCTTCACGAAAAGGAATTAACAAAAAGCGCCCGATCTATAAGAGCGGGCGCCTGTTAAAAAAATACTGATTTATGTTAGCGAGATCCGCGATCGCCGCGGCCATAACCGCCGCCACCGCCACCTCCACCACCGCCGCGGCCGTAGCCACCGCCTCCACCGCGGCCGCCATATCCGCCACCGCCGCCTCCGCCTTGAGGGCGAGCTTCCCGTGGACGCGCTTCGTTCACGGTCAGAGCGCGGCCTTCCACGGTTTTGCCATTAAATTGTGTAATGGCATTTTGCGCCTCCTGTTCCGTCGCCATCGTCACAAAAGCGAAGCCACGAGACTTGCCTGTGAATTTATCCTGCATAAGCATGACATCCTGCACAGCACCAGCCTGTGCGAAGAGATCCTGAAGGTCGGTTTCCGTCGTGTTGAACGAAAGATTCCCAACGTATAACTTGGTACCCATTTGAGTTTATTCTGGAAAACGCGGCCAGGTCACTGTTCCCGGTTATCGGATTTCAAACTGCCACTGAATAAACTCAACTGACAATTCACCAACTGCCCGAGCGCTGTTTTCTTTGCCGCCTTAGTAGGAGCTTTTCTGCCGAAACGCAACTATAAAGAGAAAGGTTTTGCCGCTCTAAATACCATAATGAATTTCGAAGTTAAGACTTCACGGCGCGTTGCCATCGTTGCTGCTGGCATCGTTAGCCCTCTCGGCTTCGGGTTGACAGAGACGCTTCAGTCGCTTCGGCAGGCACGGGATTGTGTCACACCGGTCACCGCTTTTTCGGTCGAGAAAACACGGTGCAAGACTGCCGCCCAGATTGATGACGGACGATTATTGGACAAGGCAAATCGCAGCCGGCAGGACCGCCGCTTACATCGCGCTTCCTACATGGTCATGACTGCATTAGCCGAACTTCTCGAACGCGCGCGGGAGTTCGAGCCTGAAATCGCGATCGTCGGTACCACCAGTGGGGGCATGAGTTTCGGAGAGAATTTTTATCGCACGCTGGGAAATGGCGGCGCTTGTTCGGCAGCCCTGATCGCAAACTATCCGCCGCAAAAACAGATCGTTGATGCCATGGAAAGATTTGGCATCAACGCTCCAGCTCAGGTAATCGCGAATGCTTGCGCCTCTGGCACAAACGCAATCGGTCACGCTTTTAACGCGATTCGCGCCGGCCGCTACCAACGCATTCTGGCTGGCGGTTATGACGCGCTCTCCGAGCTCGTGTTTGTTGGCTTCGATTCGTTGCAAGCGGCGACGCCGGAAAAATGTCGACCCTTCGATTCCAACCGCTCCGGTATGGTGCTGGGCGAAGGCGCGGCCCTGCTCGCGTTGGAAGAATTCGAGTCCGCGCGCAGCCGTGGCGCGAAAATTCTTGGGGAGATCATTGGCTACGGAATTTCCACCGACAATCATCATCTAACGCAGCCAAATCCCGACGGCAGTGGTCCGCGACGCGCTATGGAACAGGCGCTGGCGCAGGCGGAGCTTGAGCCAAACCAGGTTGGTTACATTAATGCACACGGCACCGCCACCATCCTGAATGACATCGCGGAGGGAAAAGCGATCATGGAATTGTTTGGCGATGTTCCGGTGAGCTCGACGAAGAGCATGATGGGTCACTCGCTGGGCGCGGCGGGCGCGATCGAAGCGGCGGTCACTCTGCTCGCGCTGGAACATCAATTCCTGCCGCCCAATATCAATTTCCGCGACTCCGACTTGCCGCTCAACATCGTGGCAAACCAGGCGCGCGATGCGCAATTTGATTGCGCGGTTTCCAATTCATTTGGTTTCGGTGGAACTAACGCGACGATTGTCCTGCGCAGCTCCGAACGATGAGTTTGAGGATCGCCGGGATGAGTTGGGTAACGCCGCTCGGCAGCAACGTGAATGATGTTTGGCAACGATTGGTCGCGGGCGAGGCCGCGTCGATCGAAATCCTAGAGAACGAACAAAACGGTGCGCGCTATCTTGTCCGTCGCGTTCCAGCCACCACAATGGCACATCTCCCGCCGCATGCGCGATTGCGCCGGGCGAGCGCGATCTCACGGTTCGCTGCCGCTGCTGGACTAGCGGCGCTGGCTGAAGCGAAGACCCCGCCATCTCTCGATCGCATTGCGCTTGTCTTCGCCATTTCAAACGGCGGCGTCATTTATACGCGGCGCTTTTATGCAGAGATCGTGAAGTCGGGGGCACAATCTGCCAGCCCGCTGCTATTTCCTGAAACAGTCTTCAACGCGCCAGCCAGCCATCTTACTGCGATCCTGGAAATCAGCGGTGCTTCTTATACCGTTGTCGGGGACGGCGCCGTCGGCATTCTTGCACTCAAGCTGGCGGACGACTTGCTGGCGTCGGAAGATGTCGACACCTGCCTTGTCGTTGCCGCCGAGGAAATCGATTCGCTCGTCTGCGAAGCTTATCGGCAATGGCGTTTCCTGCGGGACCCGAAGAAACCGGAAACGCCGCGCGGCATGATCATGAGCGAAGGTGCGGGCGCGGTCTTGTTGAAGCGGTCTGAAGGTGAGATGGAGATCGACCAGATTGTTCCCGGCGCAAATTTCTTTCGCCGTTCCGAAGCTTCGGCGCGACTAGGTGGTGTGGTCTCGCGTCTCAAGAACGAAATCGGATTCTGCGTTGGCAGTGGGAACGGCACATTTATCGATCGAGCGGAACGCGCGGCGGTGGGCGATGAAATGCCGGTTTATTCACCAAAAATCGCGCTCGGTGAAAGTGTGGGTGCTTCCGTCTTCTGGCAACTGATCACGGCGGCAAAAGCGTTGGAAGCTGGGACGTTGCCAGGGTCCTCGAAGCCACCTATCAATTCGCACGCAATGGTGCTCGCTTGTGGTCTCAACCAACAGACTGGCGGGCTGACTCTGCGCAGACGTGATTGCCCTGCTTTTCCGGGGAGTAGGTAAACGCCAGTCCGGCTCGGACCTTTTCGCCTTTGCAACGCTTTCGCCCTGCGATACCTTCGGGCGCGCCATGCGAACGCGGGCAGCAATCCTTTTTTTTGTCCTTTTTGTGGCTGCTCGTAGCGGCACCGCCATTGATATCGAGACGCCAAAAAACCAACCGATCGAGATCACTTCCACCGGCGAAACCCGCTACGAGAACGGTGTCGCCATTGCCCGGGATAATGTCGCGATTCATTGCGGCGATGCCGACATTTACGCTGACTCGGCGCGCTATGACTCGCAGCGGCATGAGGTTTCAGCCGAAGGTCATGTCCGAATCTATCGCGAAGACAAGCTCTATCTCGCCGAACACGGAACCTATAATCTCGATACCAAGGAGATTCACGCTGACACCCTTCAGACTTCCTCGGAGCCCTATTTCGTGAACGCCGAGAAACTTGTGAATTTTTCCGACGGACACTCGATCGTCGAGAACGGGGATTTCACCACTGACGATTCGAGCGATCCAGATTTTCATTTTCACGCTCACAAGGTTCGAATTTACGAAAACGATCGCGTCGTTTTCCAGAACGTGACTTTTTATGTTGGGAAAGTTCCTGTTTTTTGGTGGCCATATCTTTATCAATCATTAAACGACGCCTTTAGCTTCAGCATTTCGCCCGCTTATCTCAGCTCCTGGGGACCGTCGCTGCTGACCGCGGTAACGTTCCCGATTACCGAGAAAATCAAGGGGACCGTCCGGTTGGATTACCGGGTGCGGCGCGGAGCGGCCATCGGCTTCGAGTCCGAGATGAATTACGGCAAAGACGATAGCAGCTATCTCCGGCTTAAAACCTATTTCATCGACGATCAAAACCCGGAGTTGAATCAAACTTCGGTGCCGCGCGGAGCCATTGGGAGTGCCCGTTACCGTGTAACCGTGGAAGACCGGACGAATTTCACGAGCGACATCTATGGCATCGTTGACATCACCAAATTAAGCGATGCTTACGTCATGGAAGATTTCTACCAGTCTGAATTTCGCATCAATCCCGTGCCGGACAACGTCGTGGCGGTAACTAAAGTCGATCCCATCTACACCTTGACCGCGATCGCACGCTTTCAAGCTAACGGCTTCTTTCAGCAAACCGAGCGCCTTCCCGAGGTAGTGCTGGACGTCGCCCGTACTCCGATTTTTGGAGGTCCAATCTTTTACCAGGGCGAAACCGGGATTGCGGACCTTCATCGCAACTTCGCAAACGGCTCGGGCTTCGAAGACTACGAAAGTTGGCGGATCGATACCTTTCACCAATTACTTTACCCAAACACTTATTTTGGCTGGCTGAGCATCGTCCCGCGCGCCGGCTTTCGCGCAACCTACTACAACGAAACGCGAGATCTTGGCAAAACCTTGTTTGTGCCGAGCACTAATCCTCTTATTCCTGCTTTTCTTTTGCCGGATCCGACCCTGGCCGAACCTCTTCAGCTCGCAGGCGATACAACACGAACTGTTTTCAATGCCGGGGTAGAAGCATCCTTTAAGATCTCGCGTGCGTGGGAGGAGGCCCAGAACAGCGCACTTGGGCTCGACGGTTTGCGACACGTCATCCAACCATTCACCAATTTTTCATGGGTTTCAGATCCTGGCGTTAATCCGGCGGCGATTTTACAATTCGATCGCGTCGAACCAACCACGAAATTACATCCAATCGATTTTCCGGAGTTCACCACCATCGATTCGATTGATCGCTGGACGATCTGGCGCCTCGGGGTCCGCAACCGGCTGGAGACTCGGCGCGACGACAGCAACATTACCTGGTTCGAACTCGACACCTATTGCGACGTCAATTTCGAGAATCCTTATGATCGCACTCCCTATTCGAATCTTTTCAACAACATTCGCTTTACTCCGCTACCATGGGCCTCGCTCGCGATTGATTCCCAAGTGCCCGCTTTTGATAAAGGATTTACCGAAGTCAATACCACCGTATCGTTCCAGCCGATGGCGAATCTTCAGCTCAACGTGGGCCACCGTTACCTTAACGACAATCCATTTTTTCAAAACAGCAGTTTGTTTACTTTCGGCGGGTATTACCGGATTAACGACAACTGGGGGTTCGCGGTGCAGGAGCAATACGAGGCGACGAGCGGGTTGCTTGAGCAACAGCGTTATGCCGTCTATCGCGATCTCTCCAGCTGGGTCGCTTCTCTCGGCGCGGTCGTGCGCGACAATAAAGGGGTAAGAGAGTATGGTGTTCTCTTAACTTTTACCTTGAAAGCGTTTCCGAAATTCGGGTTCGACCTCAATTTCGATCCCGGCGGCGCGGGACAATAATTGATCGCGCAAAGGTCGAATTCGGGTAGCATTCCCGCCACTTCGCTAGGTTAACCTCACATGGATCTCTCGATTATCGGCTCGGGATACGTCGGTCTCGTCACCGGCGCCTGCTTTGCTGATGTTGGCCACAACGTGACGTGCGTCGACAACGATGAACGCAAAATTGAAGTATTACGCGCCGGCCGTGTCCCGATCTACGAACCCGGTTTGGAAGAACTGATTCATCGCAATGTCGCCGCCCACCGATTGCGCTTCAGCGGTAGCATCAAGGAAGGCGTCGATAACTCACAGATCGTTTTTATTGCGGTACCGACGCCGCCGCAGAGCGACGGCAGCGTCGATTTGAGTTTCATCGAAAAAGTAGCGCGCGAGATCGCCGGCGTCCTCACGGATTACCGGGTGATCGTCGATAAGAGCACGGTGCCCGTGAAAACTGGCGAAAAGGTGGCCGAATCGATTAAGCGTTATAATCGTCACGGCGCGAAGTTTGACGTTGTCAGTAACCCGGAATTCTTACGCGAAGGCTGTGCGGTCCACGATTTGATGCATCCTGATCGGATCGTCATCGGGGCGCAGAGCGAACATGCCGCCGACTTAATGAAAAAGGTCTATGAGCCTTTCATGGCGCCGATTCTTGTTACCGACATAAATAGCGCGGAGTTAATCAAGCACGCCGCCAATTCATTTCTGGCACTGAAAATTTCTTATATCAATGCGGTTTCCGCCATTTGCGAGGCCAGCGGCGCTGACATCGAAAAAGTGGCTGATGGAATCGGAATGGATCGACGGATTGGCCGGAATTTTCTTAACGCCGGGATAGGCTATGGCGGGTCGTGTTTCCCGAAGGACATTGCCGCATTTATCACGATAAGCGAAAAACTCGGTGTTCCTTTCTCGCTCTTAAAAGAAGTCCAGAACATTAATGCGGCGCAGAAAGAGCGGTTTCTAAAATCGATTCGCGACACCCTTTGGGTCCTGCGCGAAAAAAAGATCGCGGTTTGGGGACTGACTTTCAAACCGGATACGGATGATATTCGTTCCTCCGTCGCGATTGATTTGGTCGCGGACACGTTACGCGAGGGCGCCCAGGTTTCGGTCTATGATCCCAAAGGCATGGAGCGGGCACGCGAAATTTCGGAAATCAAGAGCGCGCGCTTTTGTGAAAGCGCGCTTGATGCGGTTGATGGTGCAGAAGCGCTCGTGATCGCGACCGAATGGGAGGAATTTGCTAATGTCGATCTTGCAGTGGTGAAAGAAAAAATGACTACGCCGATTGTTTTCGACGGCCGCAATTTGTTTGATCCGTCGACGATGGCAAGAGTCGGATTCCGCTATCATTCGATCGGGCGCACCCCGGTCACGCCCGACTGATTCGCCCTCTGTCCGGGAGGCGGGAGGTCTTAATTCTGTGAGTTGCATGCGGCGCGGGCAGTGGAATCATAGCGATCTATGCGCGATCCCCGCTTCGATAGACTCGCCGAGATCCTGACGGGTTATTCCACAGAGTTAAAACGCAATGAGAAAGTGCTGATCGAGGCCTTTGACGCGCCCGATGAAATGACGATCGCGCTGGTGCGCGCGGCGCGGAAGCGAGGAGCGACCCCTTTCGTGCAGTTGCAGAGGGCGCCGGTTAGCCGCGAGCTTGCCCTTCATGCCACTGAACCGCAGTTGCGTCTCCTGGCACGCCACGAACTGGCCCGGATGAAACAAATGGACGCCTACATCGGCGTGCGAGGCAGCCACAATATTACCGAGCAGGCCGACGTGCCGACCGATCGGATGAAACTGATCGCAAAAAAAATGCGGCCACTCCAGGACCAGCGCGTTCAGAAAACGAAATGGGTAGTGCTGCGATGGCCGACCCCGGCCATGGCCCAGCTCGCCAGCATGAGCACCGAAGCCTTCGAAGATTTTTTCTTCGAAGTTTGCACTCTCGATTACCGCAAGCTTCAGCAGGGAATGAACTCGCTAAAAAAGCTAATGGAGAGAACCGACCGGGTTGAGATCGCAGGCCCAGGAACGGACTTGCGATTCAGCATTAAAAAAATTCCGGCCGTCATCTGCGGCGGCGATCGGAATATTCCAGATGGCGAAGTTTTTACGGCTCCGGTACGCGACTCGGTCAACGGCTTTGTCACCTTTAACGCGCCGACAATTTATCAGGGCACAAGTTTTGACCATATCCGGCTGGAGTTCGAGAACGGAAAGATTGTTAAGGCCACGAGCAACCAAACCAAGAAATTGAACGATGTTCTCGATGCCGATGCCGGCGCCCGTTACATCGGCGAATTCTCGCTCGGCTTTAATCCGCACATTTTACATCCAATGCGCGATATTTTGTTCGACGAAAAGATTGCGGGGTCGTTTCATTTTACTCCCGGCCAGGCTTATGAGACGGCCGACAATGGGAACCGCAGCCAGGTGCATTGGGACATGGTCAATATTCAGCGCCGGGAATATGGCGGCGGCGAGATCTATTTTGATGGCAAACTCATTCGCAAGAATGGCGAATTCGTTATTCCACTCTTGCAATCGTTAAACCGGGCAAGGTTGCTCAAGCGAAAATAAGAAACCGCGCGGAATTGCGCCCGCGCGGTTGTCGGGATTCTTCTTTCGGAAACGTTAGGCGCGTTTCGCTACCGGATTCAGTTGCATCATCGCGATCTCGCCATTGCTCGCCATCTGCACGTTCGTTATTTCGAACATCGGTGCATTTTCAACGGATGAAGCGCCCGCACCCGGCAATTGCACAGCAACGGTCTTCGAGGTCGAATTGAGAATGATGCCGGCGATTTCGAAGGTGGGAGAAAATTCCACGCTCGTGATCTGGAAGGCAGCGGTGAGGTGCACCGAGGCCTGCGTTTGATGCGAAGGCGTCAGTTGCAACGGAGCCGACTCAAACCCCGATACCAGTTGCAGGCTGGAAATATTAAATGACGGCGTCGCAAGCGTGGCGGGCCTTTGTTGCTGCGATGGATTCAAGCGCAGCTGGCCAAGGCTACCGGACGCAGCTTGAATCTTGGCAATCTCGAAGTTGGCCTGCAAATTCATCGGCGCTTGCTGCTGCGGCGATGAAGCCAGGCGCATCGTGACTACTTTCGAAATCGGCCGTAATTGCAGCGCGCCCACCTTGAAAGCGGGCGTTAGTTGCATCGAAGCGATTTCGCAAGAGAGGGTGATTTCAACAGCCGTGTGCATGCCACCAGCTCGAATGACGGGATCTGTTGGGGTTTGGAGTGTCTCAGGCATGGTTTCGATTGTTGTGGGTTGTGAAGCAAAATCTTCTTCGTCACTGGCAGTTGAGATTTCAGTGGCCTCTGGCAAAGCGCCGATACCGGCAATGGCACGGCCAACTCCAGCAATCTCAGCAACAGTTGCAATTTCCGGTTCTTCAGGGGCTGCGATCTCAGCCGGCTGCTCTGCGGTCACCACAATTTGATAAGGAACAGGCTGGCCCTGCTCGATCGGCTCTGGCTCAGGCGACCATTCCTGAGTTGAAATTTGTTCCTCGATTTCGGAAGGCGCGACCGCCGCGGCCACCGTCGGCTCGCAGATCTTCGTTTCCAAAACGCTCGCCTGCGTTTCCACGGGTTCGGAGACCTCCCATTCGCGCACTGGTTCCCTTGGGGAGGTTTCTTCAGCGACTGTGGCCACTGGCTCCGGCTCTGCTTGCTCAATCGCAGGCTCAATGGAGGGCTCAATCAACGACTCAACGGCTGGCGCATACGTGGGCGAAGGAAATGCCGGCGCCTCGGGCGCGATTTCGGTCTCGCCGTTTCCTGGCACCTGCCCAATTACCGGTCCGACGGATGATTCTTCGAA
>Ga0209687_1000105_pt1 | contig 33466 bp, 22 predicted proteins | sample GraSoiAngelo_136_FD_185893 | JGI IMG/M metagenome (GOLD analysis project Ga0209687, IMG submission 185893) | Grasslands soil microbial communities from the Angelo Coastal Reserve, California, USA - 14_0929_09_20cm (SPAdes) (version 2) | ecosystem: Environmental > Terrestrial > Soil > Grasslands ...
AATCTCGTTTCAGAGCGATTGTACTGCAGCAAAGAGATGTTTTTGTAAATAGACCACCAGTTCACTGGTGGAATCGTCGGGTAATTTTGATCGAGAAGCGCCGAAGGCGCGGCTGACTTGCTGTTGTCAGAGCGCCGCAACAGGACCAGACATATTGCAGATTTTCGATATGGTTCAAAGCCTTCACATACGAACTACATCGGCCGTCCCTTCGGGACTAGGTCGCCGCGGCGCTCCGGACCCACCGATGAATCGGTGGGCTACGTTCGGACGATCCCTACGGGATTGACGTCTCCGCGCCGAGAACCTCTAACGGCCAAACTCCGGACGATCCCTACGGGATTGACGTCTCTGCGCCGAGAACCTCTAACGGCCCAAACTCCGGACGATCTCGACGGGATAGACGTCTCTGCGCCGAGGACTTCTAACGGCCAAACTCCGGACGATCTCGACGGGATCGACGTCTCTGCGCCCAGAATCTCTAATGGCCAAACTCCAGGTCGCGCCTTCAGCGCGAGAGCCGTTGGGGTCGTTTACCAGGGGCAGTGCGCAGCGCGTCGCCCTGGCTATTTTTATAGTCGGCCTTTCAGGCCTATAGCTCGACAAAGATTGATAAGAAGATCAAGGAGCTTTCGATGCAAATTGCCGTTGCGAAGCCAACGCTCGTTCGGGAGGTAGATCGACCTATTTCGCGAATAGGTTCTTCGTTAACTCTGCTCGCGTTTCTGGCTGTAGTGCTGCCGGTGCTCGTCGGTCTGTATCAGATCCGTCCCCCCAGAGTCGTCGGTCCGGATGCGCCGTTGACGGAATTTTCCGCCGTCCGAGCGGTACAGCAGTTAAAGCCGATCGCACAAGCGCCTCACCCGGTGGGCTCGATCGAACACGAGAAAGTATTTGAGCGGATAGTGAGCGAGCTTTCGGCGATGGGAGGACAGCCTGAGATTCAGGAAACGGTCGCGGTGACGGATAAGAACGTATTTCCTATCGTCGCCGCCAGGGTCAAGAATATTGTCGCGCGCTTGCAAGGCTCCGATAGCAAGAAGGCGGTGCTCTTGACCGCCCATTACGATTCAGTCGCCACCGGACCCGGCGCGAGCGACGATGGCGCGGCGGTGGCCGCGTTGCTCGAGACCTTTCGCGCATTAAAGGCCGGGCCGCCGTTGCGCAACGACGTCATACTGCTGTTCACCGACTCGGAGGAAATAGGCCTGATCGGAGCGCGGGCGTTCGTGAATGAAAGCCCTCTGATCAAGGACGTCGGTGTAGTTCTGAATTTCGAAGCGCGAGGAAATGCCGGCCCGTCGATGATGTTCGAAACCAGCGACCAGAACGGAGGCCTGATAAGCCAATTCGCCCGGAGCGCGCCCTATCCATTCGCCACGTCGCTTTCATACGAAGTCTACAAGCGGTTGCCCAATGACACAGATTTGACGGTGTTTCGGGAAGCAGGTCTGGCCGGACTGAATTTTGCCTTTATTGAAGGGCTGAACAGATATCACACCCGGCTCGACGACCTGACCAGCATCGACGAATGCAGCCTTCAACACCACGGGTCTTATTGTCTCGCCCTTGCTCGCGCGTTCGGGAACTCAGACTTCAGCGAGACCGGACGAGGCAACGCCGTTTACTTCAATATGTTTTCAACATTGGTTCATTATCCCGTCACGTACGCGATTCCGTTTGCCGCGGTCGCCCTGCTGATGTTTGCGGCAGTCCTGTTCATCGGCATTAGGACTGCCCGTGTAAGGCTCCCGGGGCTTGTTATGGGGTTTCTAGCGCTTCTCGGAGGTATGACGGCGTCGGCAATTGCGGTCGCGCTCGTATGGTGGATTGTCAATAAAACGCCTCTCCGATACAGCCGGATTTCTCAGGGTGATGCTTACAACAGTTGGATCTTTTTCTTGAGCTTTGTATTTCTCTCGATCGCCATAACATCGGCCGTTTATTCACGGCTGTGGACCAGGTTCAGCATAGAGAGCTTGGGTATGGGGGCATTGACCTGGTGGCTGATCCTGACGGTTATAAGCAGCATATATCTGCCGGGAGCCAGCTACGTATTTCTCTGGCCGCTTCTATTCAGCCTGATTGGAATCGGCTCCAGTATAATGCAGCGCAGGGGAAGCGGGCCGAAAACAGAACTCGTCATATTATCGGTATCCGCAATACCCGCGGCGCTGATCGTTGTTCCACTCGTTTGTATGGTTCTATTCGCGATGACGCTTTCGGCGGCGCCGGTAATGATCGTTATGGTCATATCGCTGTTCGGAGTTCTATTACCGCAATTCAGACTAATGATGGGTTCCAGGATGCGGCTGCTGCTGCCGTGTGCATCGCTTGTGCTAGCTTGCGCTCTGTTAATAGCCGGCGCCGCGAGTTCCGGCCTCGATTCATCTCATCGGCAGGTCAATAACATCTTCTACTCGATGAATGTGGATAAGGGAAAGGCTGTCTGGGCGAGTTTCGATCAGTCGCCTGACGAATGGACGTCTCAGTTCTTCGCGAACAACATCGGTGTAGGCTCGCTTGCGGATCAAATGGGCTCCGGCTATTCAGGGTTTATGAGAGGCCAGGCGAGCGCCGCGGCTATTACGGCGCCGGTGATCAAATTACTATCGGATTCTTCCGTGGATGGAATTCGCAAAATGCGGCTGCATATCGAGTCATCGCGCAATGCTCCCATAGTGACGATATATGGCGACACGAAGGCACACGTGGCCGCCTACTCAATTGGCGAGAAGCGAATGGAGAACAAGAACAAGCAGGATTGGGCTCTGCGCTACTATGCGATTCCGAAGGATGGCTTTGATCTGACCCTCGAGATCAAAGGAGCGGGGCCGGTCACGCTTATGGCAACCGACCAGTCATATGGTCTTCCGGAGAACCTGGCTTCGCTTATGCGACCCCGTCCGGACTATATGATGGCCGCGGATCTTCCCTACAGTGACTCGACCCTAGTGACGGCATCCTTCACGTTCTAGTGGATTAAGAACGATGGTAAGGCGGTACGCCGGCGCCCTAAACGCCTTCATTGGGGTTTGTCCATCGCGCACCTGCGCGCGCAGGCATCCCGCCTGCAGTTTATGTACTTGGAAGCGCAGCGTCCTACCTACAGTTTATGCACCATATTCTTCTTAACGCTCGCTAGCTGATGTCCTTTCGAAGCCCACAAGTGCTCTCCCGCCGGGAACCCCTCTTCAATTCTCAACAATCAACCGAATAAAATTGTAGTCACCATTGAAAGACGCGAGTATGCAGGGCTTAAGGAGCAGCTCCGGAAGTATTCTTAACGAAGGCCGGACGAGCATCCCGTCGATGGAATAAAATCTTTACCGATTTCGGCCTGCTTGCGGTATAATCGCCAGCGTTTGCGCTGTGCCACGATCCGCCGACACGGTTTCATCGTGGCAACCCCCAGAGTATAAATCAGAGCTCGGAAGCGTAGTCGGTTCTCCGCTCCCCTGCCTTTAGAATTGGCGGCCGTTTGAGTTGGTCCATTCATATGTTGAGAAGGAAGCCTTGCAGGGCGATGAGCGATCTCTCCGCGCACTTGGAAGTGCACGCCTTCGACTGTGATCAATCGCGAAATGGCCGAGAAATGCGGTTCCAATGTTATGCTTCTGAACGCCCGGAACGCGCAGCCAATCGGGACCATAGAGTGGTCGGCTGCGAGCTCGCGGAAGATGAATTCGGCCGGATGATGATTCGACTTGATGGGTATGGACGCGGCCTGCCCTGATTGAGCAGCGCTAGGCAAAAATGAGATTGATGAAACCGAAAGCTGCTTCAGGAAGTCAGCACGATAGACAGACTCCTCACCGAGACAAGCCGACAACGGCCAACGGCTCGGGCGCCAACCCCGATAATTCGGAGCAGCGAACTCCTTTGTCCGCTGTTCCATCCGCTCTAAGACATTTATCGAACACACCTTCCGGCGATTCGGAAAACCTCACAGTCACGATTGAAACCGCGAGCACTCCGGGTAATATACCGGTCGCGCGCGATGGCAGCCGGACAGAACGCAGGCCTTCGAGAACCACGAAGGCCGAAATATCCGCCGCGGGCTGCTTGCGCGATTCGAATACATTCCAGGCGCTCACCGGCGCGGACTGCATCGATCTCATAAACGAAGTGACGGCGGAGCTGCGATCGAGACGCCCGATCGGACGCGCGTTAGAACACAGCTTGCGGCTTATCGCGGCGCGTTTTCACTCGGTTAAGATCGCCGTCGTCGGTACAGGCGATGTGATGGACTGGGCGCCGTCATTGTCGAGCTCTCCGGAAGAGCCTTCTTTCGCGGAGAGCCTTCGCGCCGAGATCCACGGCGATTTCCTTGAATCGCTTCGCGCGGGTGAGACCCTTCAAATCAAACATCAATCGCTCATCGATAAGAGCGCCGGACCGGACTCCGATCACGAAGAGCGAGTCTTAATCGCGATTCCGATGATTTGCGCGGGAGATCTCATCGGCGTCTTATGTTGCGATCTGCCGCTTGCGAGGATTCTCGCCGACTATGAATCTCAAACTCTGCATACGGCGGCGTCGTGCCTGGCGCTTGCGATTGGAGCCGCCCCGGCAACCGTCAAGCGCGAGGGCGGTGAGGATGAAACACGGCGGCGCGACAACGTGATCAGAGGGTTTTATGACAGCGTGCCTCTGATGATGGGTGTCGTCGAACTTGTGGGCGACGATATCCTGCACATCACCGACAACGTTGCTACTGGAAGATTCTTTAATAGGAACGCGCTCGAGTTGAGCGGCGAGTTATCGAGCTCTCTAGGGTTTCCGAAGCAGTATCGGGATCTCTGGATCAGCCGTTATCGCGAAAGCGAACGGACCAATGCACCCGTTCGCTTCGAGTATGTGCATTGCACCGAAACCGGCGAGCGAGTTCTTTCAACTACCGTGTGCTTTCTTTCACGGACGCCGGAAGGAAGATCCCGTTATTCTTACATCGTCGAAGATATCAAGGATCGGAAGCAGGCGATGGATGCGCTGCGAGAGTCCGAGCGCCTGGTTCAGCGAATCGCCGAAACCGCGCCGAATATTATCTATATCTACGACATTGAAGAGAAGTGCAATGTATACACGAACCGCTCTCTGGCGACGGCGATGGGGTACGAGCCCTCGGAAGTCGACGAGATCGGTCCGAATTTGAAATCCACGATAATGCACGCGGACGACGCGGTCGCGATTACAAGCCACTACGATCGACTTCGAGCCGCAAGAGAAGGAGAGGTCTATTGGATTGAATACCGGCTCAGGCGGGCTGACGGCGAATGGCGCTGGTTTCAAAGCTGGGAAGCCGTATTCAAACGCGATGAAGAGGGCCGGGTCCGGCAGGTCATCGGATCGGCCCTGGATATCACCGAGCGTGTTCGGGCCGAAGAAGCGCTTCGCGAAATGGAAGCGTTCACGCGTCAGATCACCGAAGCGACTCCCGATCTGTTTTGCATCTTCGATCTCGTACTTGAGCGGCCTTTGTACCTCACGGGACAGTTGGTGGCCGCTCTTGGCTACTCGGTCGAAGATATGCTTCGACGGAAGCAGAAAGATTTCGGAGGACTGATTCACGAAGACGATCAACCGTCCCTGAAGGAGCATCTCGAAGGTCTTCTGGAGACGCAAGACGGCGAGATTCGCGAGATTGAAATCCGAGTAAAGCGAAGCGACGGCGAGTGGCGATGGGTTCGATGGCGTAACGGCGTCTTCAGCCGCGAAGGCGACGGCACTCCTATTCAGCTCCTGTGCCTCGGACAGGACATAACAGAGCACAAGCGAGCCGAAGAGCGATTGCGTGAACAAGCCGCCCTGTTGGATCACGCCCAGGATGCGATCATGGTCCGCGATATGCAGGGCAAGGTTCTGTATTGGAACCAGGGGGCCGAGCGGCTCTATGGCTTTTCCGCCGGCGACGCTGTATCGAAGACGGTTCACGAGCTTATTCCCAACGGCCACTCGCCCCGCTTCGAGGACGCAATTCAGAGCCTCGCTGACCGCGGCGAATGGCAGGGCCAGTTAAAACAGGCGACCGCAAACGGCGATAAGATAGTCGTCGAGAGCCGATGGACGCTCGTCAGGGACGAAGCAGGCAAACCAAAGACAATTCTCGTCATTAACACGGACATTACCGAAAAGAAGCGGCTCGAAGCCCAGTTCCTGCGAGCACAGCGCATGGAAAGCATCGGCACGCTCGCTGGAGGCATCGCGCACGATCTGAACAACGTGCTGTCGCCGATACTGATGGCGATTCAGATGCTCCAGAGCAAGTTTGTGGATGACGAGAGCCAGCGTCTGCTGCTGATTCTGCGTAAGAGCGCCGAACGCGGCGCGGATATGGTCAGCCAGGTGCTGTCGTTTGCGCGCGGACTCGACGGCGAGCGGGTGAATTTGAACCCCCGGCATCTGGTTAAAGAGATTGTAAAGATGTTGAGGAACACGCTTCCTAAAGACATCGATATCTCCTTCAATGCAACTGAGGATTTGTGGGCCGTAGCCGGAGACGCGACACAGCTATATCAGGTATTGATGAATCTATGCGTCAACTCGCGCGATGCAATGCCGGAGGGCGGAAGGCTGATGATCACGGCTGAAAATGTGCGGCTTGATCGGGAGCGCTCGGTATTGCACACGGATGAGAAGACAATCAGATACGTCAAAATCAAGGTCGGCGACACCGGCCTCGGAATTCCGCCGGAGAATCTGGATAAGATATTCGATCCTTTCTTCACTACGAAAAAACTCGGAGAGGGAACCGGACTCGGATTGTCGACGGTGGCGGGAATTGTCCGAGCGCACGGCGGGTTCATGACGGTATCGAGCGAGGTTGCGAAAGGCTCGCAGTTCGATATCTACCTTCCGGCCGCCGCCGAAACGCGGACGAAAGGCGAGCTCGAGGAAGGCTCGAAGATACCGGTCGGACATGGCGAGGTTGTGCTGGTTGTTGACGACGAAGTGGCCATTCAGGAGATTACTCGCGAGACCCTTGAAACGTGCGGGTATAAGGTCATGGTTGCGAGTGACGGGGCCGAAGCCGTCGGCATCTATGCCCAGAACAAGGACCGAATCAATGTGGTGCTGCTCGATATGATGATGCCGTATATGGACGGGCCGGCGACGATTCGCACGTTGAGACAACTCGATCCGGGCGTTCGAATATTGGTAGTCAGCGGATTGGCCGGCGACGACAAAGTAGCGGAAATAACGGCGCTCGGTATTCGAACAACGCTGTCCAAACCGTATACGGCTTCCAGGCTGTTGGCCGCGCTCGCCGCGGAAATGTCGGATTATTCGGAATGATCTTACAAAAGGCTATTCTCGAAGGAACCACCATCTCCGAAGCTTCTTCTTCTCGTGCAAACCGAACTCTTCGATCGCATGTTTCTCGATGTGACTCATTGCTTCATCGGGAGAATCGGTCAATAGCAATAATTTCAAGTCAACGGCTCCAACCGTTCCTGCGTCAATCATCCCTTCCAGGAATTGTATGAGAGGGCGCCAGTAGTCGCGGCCCATCAACACGACTGGAAAGCTCAGTATCTTCTTTGTCTGAATCAAGGTTACGGCTTCGAAGAGCTCGTCCATCGTACCGAAGCCGCCCGGCATCACCACAAAAGCATAAGAGTACTTGACCAGCATCACCTTGCGGATAAAGAAATAGTCGAAGGTTACCCAGCGATCGAGAAATTTGTTCGGCATCTGTTCAGCGGGAAGCTGAATGTTCGCTCCGACTGAACGCGCCCCGGCTTCCTTGGCGCCTCTATTCGCGGCTTCCATTATTCCCGGACCTCCGCCTGTCATCACGGTGAATCCGATCTCGCCCAGGCGGCGGCCTATTCCTCTTGCCAGTTCGTAGTACTTATGTCCTTCACGATAACGGGCGGATCCGAATACGGTGACGCACGGCCCGACAAAATGAAGGGCTCGGAAGCCTTTGATGAATTCCTTCATTATCCGCAGCAGGATAAAAAACTCGCTCTTTCTGGAGTGCGGCCCCTCCAGGAAATGGCGCTCTTTTGCTTCGGATTTCAGGCGTTGTTCGGGAGCTTCAGTCTCTTTTTCTGCCTGCATAGCTATAACCGTTCAAGCTTCTCGACGCGATCGGAATTCAAAAAGGCTTAAGTTGGTTCCGCGAGTTTGACCCTGGCGTCGACGATAGTGAAGCCCTGTCCTTCCGAATGCACTATCACCGGATTCAGATCCAACTCCAGAATTCGCGGGGCCGCATCGGCCAACGCGGCCAGCCTCAACAACAGATCGTGCACCGCGGCTACATCGGCGGGAGCCGATCCGCGAAAGCCCTTCAATAAGCGTCCGGCCCGCGTAGCCTCGATCATTTCGGTCGCGTCCCGGTCAGTCAGAGGGATCACGCGAAAGGCTACATCTTCGAACAACTCCACGAACACTCCCCCGAGACCGAAAACCACGAGCGATCCAAACAGAGGATCGTGAGTGAGACCAGCTATGACCTCGACGCCGGGCGCGGCCATTGGACTCAGGCTTGCGGCGTTGAGCTTCACTCCATGCCGGCCCACCTGGCGCGCCAGTTGTTCGAAAGCCGAGCCGGCGCTCTCAGGTGAAACATTTAGGATTACTCCATCGACGTCGGATTTGTGCAGCACATCGGCATGTTCGATTTTCATCGCCGAGGGCCGGCCTATCTCCGTCGCGGCCGCCGAAGCTTCGTCCGCGGCATGCACGATTCTTGATTCGATGGTCCGGATTCCCGCCGCATCGAGGATTTTGTGCACGTCCTCAAAGTCAAGCCAGCCGCTTCCGTTACGCTCCATCACATCTTCGATGACCTGTCTCCGCAGCCCGATATTCCTGAACTCACCGGGCGACTCCGATCTCCAGACCCCATATTTAACGGCTGCCGCGAGCGCGGCAATGGCTCCCTCGGGAAAATCATAAACGGGTATCGTTCGCACTCCGGCTGGAATCGCCGTCACTCGCGTGATCGAGTCGAGGAACACGGCAGCCACCGTCTTTTCAAACTCGGCCTTCCCGGCGAGCACGGTGCTCACCACGGAGGCGACTTCCGCGGAGGGTGTGACGAGCGGAGGTATGAAGATGATCAGCAACGCATCGAAGCCTCCGGCGTCGCACAGGATTTCGAGGCACTCACGATACTGCCGCGCTCCCGCCGAAGCGGTCATATCGATCGGGTTCTTTACCGATGCGGCAGTCGCCAGAACCTTCCTTAGTCTTTCCTGAGTTTCATCGTCGAGTACGGGAACTTCCAGGCCGGCGCCTTCCGCGGCGTCAACGGCAAGTATGGCCGGGCCTCCGGCGTTGGTGAGGATGCAGATTCGTTTGCCTTTTGGAATCGGCTGCGTTGCGAGCAGCCGTGCGACGGAAAAGAAATCCGACAACGTGTCTACGCGAATCATTCCGGTCTGCGCGAACAACGCGTCGGCGGCTCGATCGGAGCTTGCCAGTGCCGCGGTATGACTTGATGCGGCCCTCGCTCCGCCTGCCGTGCGTCCCGCCTTCACGGCGACGATTGGTTTGGCGCGGGAGACGCGGCGAGCGATGCGAGCGAATCTCCGGGGATTACCGAAGCTTTCGAGATAGAGAAGCATAACATCGGTGGCTTCGTCCGCTTCCCAGTACTGAAGCAGATCGTTGCCGGATACGTCGGCTTTGTTGCCTACGCTGATGAACGAAGAAACGCCCAAGCCAAGCTCAGCGGCGCGATTCAGGAGAGCCAATCCGAGCGCTCCGGACTGAGAGCTCATCGCCACGTTTCCGCTCGGCGGCTCGGCGGGCGCGAATGTCCCGAGCATTCGGACGTCCGCGGCGGTATTCACGAGACCCATGCAGTTGGGTCCGACGAGCCTTATGCCGGCGGATCTGCAGATGCCGACCAACTCGGCCTGGCGGCTCGCTCCTTCTTCGCCGGATTCGGCGAAGCCGGCCGAGATAACGCAGACCGCTCTGACACCGGCCTGTGAACAGTCGCGAGCTATCTCCAACACGGAGTCAGCCGGCACGCATATGTAGACAAGCTCCGGCGTCTCCGGCAGGTCGGACAGTTTGGCAAAGGCGCGCACCCCTCCTACGTTTCGAGCTGTGGTGTTTATGGGGTAAACCGGACCATTGAAACCCCAGAGCAACAGATTTCTAAACAGGGCTCCGCCTACGCTTGTTCGACTGCGACCCGCTCCGATCACCGCGATTGAGCTGGGGGCCATAACAGACTTAAGCGAGATTCGCTCGGCTTCGGCTTCTTGCGCTTCGGCTCGCAAGTCGGCCGCGCGCTGACGCTGAATCGGAAACTCGATATGGGTCACTCCATAACTGACGGCTGCCGAGACGGCATATCCGGCTTTTCGAAAGACCGAAAGCATCGTGCGGTTATCGGCAAGGACATCGGCGCTGAATCGCTTGATGCCGTGATCGCGAGCGATTTCGGCAAGCGAGTCGAGCAGGACGGTCCCTATGCCGCGCCTCTGCATCGAGTCTTCGACGAGAAAGGAGACTTCCGCGACTTCCGGTTTGTCATCGTAAGCGGAATATCCGCCGACGGCGATAAGCCGGGCTTGCTCGCCCTCGCCGAGCGTTACGACGAGCGCGACTCGCTTGTAGGCGTCGCGGATTGTTATCTCGTCAAGCAGCGACTGAGGCAAGGATTTGATCAGATGAAGAAACCGAAATCGTATCGTCTCGCGCGAGCACCGCTCGAACAGGGCGCTGATCTCGGCGCGGTCGTCGGGACGAATGGCTCGCATCGACAGGAGGAGCCCGTCTCGAAGCAACATATCTCTGGAAAAGTCAGAGGGCGATGGATTGTTTTGGGTCTCGGGCTGGTAAGTCATGAGTCTTCTTTATCTTTCGACGGCCCCTATGGGCTGGGTTGAATGGGGACTGACGGTCACAAGCTCGGATTATACAGGCGCTGTTCGAATGAGGGAACGATGAGGGGGGCGGGCTACAAAAGGGCTACAAACGATGAGGGGCGCCCGTCAGATTTTCGCATGTGTACCGATGGTTGTAGCTTGAATTTGAGGTCGGCCGTCTGAGCATTCTGCGACAACCCCAAGGGGGTTGCATCGCGAAGCCCAAGGTTGGCGAAGCCTACCTTGGGTGTCTAACGGCGAGTGCGCCAACACCAAAGGTGTTGCCTGGAGTTTGGCCATTCGAAGAAGGAACAGTGAAAGCCCCGAAGGGGCACGAGTGAATAGCCGGGGGCCAGCGTAGCGCAGCCCCCGGTGCGATCGCCGAAAGAAGTTCGCGCCCTGAAGGGGCGCCGTGACTCCCGCGTCCTTTCCATCCTCAAAGGCGGTTGTGGACAGCATCGAGAGAGAGCAACAGACCTATGATCTCGCGCAATGGTAGGCGCATTCCTTGTCATGTATTCCACGCACTGACTGATCGTCATGCCTTCCTCTTTCTTATCTTCCTTAATCCATGCAGGCCGCAACCCCGTTGGGGTTGGCGCCAATTACGTACCCTTTCCCAAGGTAGGCGAGTTACGCCAACCTTGGGCTGACTTTCACAACCCCTTTGGGGTTGATGCGCCTGTTTCAACGCGCCTTTCCGCGGGGCAACGGTCCTTTCCCAAGGTAGGCGAGTACGCCAACCTTGGGCTGACTTTCACAACCCCTTTGGGGTTGATGCGCCTGTTTCAACGCGCCTTTCCGCACGGCAACGGCCCTTTTTATCGGCGGGCCAACACCAAAGGTGTTGCGGCCATTTCACGACGGTCATCGCGGAAATCGAAGGCGACTCTGCAGGGGGGCTCATTTGTCGCGGCGCGGCGAATGCACTTGGATAGGCATTTCATTGATAGGCATTTCATTGCACTCAACCCCGATGTACTGATCAAGTCTCCGCTTTGCTTCCCCAAATTCGTTAGGCCGCCGCTATATTTTTATAACGTTGCTGTCTCATCGTCGCTAAGCAGCATTGGCATGGGTTGATCAGTCTCAGGCGAAACGCTCCACATCACACCACGCCGTTCCGATGTGTCGCGCTCTAGGAAAAGTGTGGAGTTTGGTATCAGGAAGGAGCTGGTTAGCATTGCTTGCCGATCCGAAGCCATATCCCTCAACGCGCTGGAATACGCGTCTTTTGGCTAGAACTATGATCACCGGCCTTTGAGTATGTTGGAATTAGATGATGCCTGGGCGGATTCAAGACAGAGTCGCTACGGGCTCTGGCGCCGCCCTTGCCTTGTCTGGCAGAGAACATAATACAGATCGTTTGAATTAAAGGTTTAACGAGAGGGCTCCAGGTATGTTTATTCGTAGCAGCCAGGCAGGGAACGCACGCGGATTCAGCGTGATGGAAACAACCGTTGTGGTGGCGATTGCCGGAATAGTCCTGGCCTTCGCCGTGCCCAATATTACGAACGCGCTCAGGGAGTATCGCATCAACGCGGGGATGCGCCAGGTCGCCGACCTCGTTCATCGCGCCAGGATGCAGGCCATTGCGAATAACACGCAGACCTCGATCGCCGTCGATTCCGCTAATAACCGGGCGGGAATAATTGTGTTCAACGCCGACGGCACTATTAACCGCACCGACTATATTCCGTTCCCATATGGAGTCAGCTTCGGCAGGCCAACCGGGGTCACGGCCCCTTTGACCGGCGTTATAACGAACAAGAATGTCTCGTTCCCGGCCCAGGGAACATCGACAACCATCTTCCAGCAGAATTTCAACTCACGCGGGTTCCCCGTGGTAGCCGCCGCGGGCGCCATCAACGTTCTCTATTTCACTAACGGAAAAACGTTTCGCGCGCTCACCGTGAACAGCGTGGGCGAAGCTCGAAGATGGAGCTGGGATGGAACTACCTGGCAGATCTCCAGGTAAGGATCAAAGGGAGAATGCGATGAAGAAGGACGAGAGAGGGTTCACATTGATCGAGGTTTGCGTCGCATCGATCGTGATCATGACCGGCCTGGTTTCGTTGGCGACGCTGTTCACTCTTGCACTGAAACAGAACCGAACCGTAAAGCAGTTTATCTCGAGCACTGCAATAGCCCAGCAGAAGATAGAAGAACTGAGCGCTATAGACGTCAGCGACGCGCGTCTGGCTGTGGGCGGTAATCTTACGGCCGCCGCGACAAACTACGCGGACCAGTTGACGGTCGATGAATCAACGGGAGCCGTTACCGCCACACCGAACGGCCAGGTGGCGAGCTACTTCCGCTACTGGAAAATCGAAGCCGATCCGGCATCCGCCGGCAATCTGCTAAGCAATACGATCATTATATCGGTTCGCGTCGTAGCCGCGTTCGGCGGTCAGGGCAAAACGCCGGAAGAAACAACGTTGACGACCGCGCGCAGGCTCTGAGACGGAGATAATTGTCATGATAAGAAATGGTGAAAGCGGGTTCTCGCTGGTTGAAGTTTTGCTCGCCGCCGTGCTGACGGTTGGAATCATAGGCGCGGTGTTCGGCCTGATGAATCAGAACCAGCGGATGTTTGTAACCGAGTCGAGCGTCACCGAGATGAACCAGAGCGTTCGGACGGCGGTGGACTTTCTGACGCGCGACGTCCAGTCGGCTGGGGTTGGGCTGCCGCGCGGCACCGGCAACTATGCCGCGATCTTTTACACGAACGGCGCGAGCGGCGGAACCGACTCGCTGCTGATGGTAAACGGTGATCTGTATGCGCCCGTCGCCGATCTCGTTCCGCAGGTGGGCAGCAGCTCGACATTCAACCTGCTGGTTCCAACCGGCCTGAACATCACCGGCGTCGGGGCCGGTCAGACGTTCACATACAACGATCCGTCGGGTACAGCCCACAACATCTATCAAACCTATGCGACGGATCCGAGCTATTATCTGGTCTATGATGACGTGCGAGCGATGATCTTCGCCTTGACGGCCAACGCACAGACTACGGTCGTCGGAGCTACGACGCAGATTCAACTGACCCATGCAACCGGCAATACGATGAATAACACGGCGAATTTTGGCACCACCATCGACCAAAAGTTCTCCACGTCGATCGATACCGGGGCGCCTAACTATAGCAACGCCAGAGTCGCGAAGCTCGCGAATCTGATTGCCTATCGAATCAACGCGACGACCAAGGAACTCGAACGAACCGAAGACCTGACAAACTGGTACGCGGTTGCGCGAGGTATTACCGATCTTCAGGTGAAGTACCGCGTTCTTTCGAGAGTGGCCGGGGTCATCAGCGAAAGCATCCTCGACGCGCCGACCGCCCGCGCCAATATTCGTTCGATGATTTTTACGCTCAAGGCGGAGACGCCGGACATTGACTCAGCGGAGAAGACCTACAGGAAGACCGTGATGACATTCGAGGTCTCACCGCGAAATTTAAATCTAACCAATAACAATAACCTGAGCGCTACCTCGCCTGATCAGGATTCATAGGGGCAACATGAAGAACTCGACAACAAGGCACACGCTTCGCGGCCGACGTGATGGAGAACGCGGAATGGCGCTGGTCGTATCGCTGCTCGCTACGGCCATGTTCCTCGCGCTTGGAATGGCGGTGGTCATGTCGACTACGACCGGAACGATAACCAGCAGGAGCCATCGAGTCAGCGAGCAGGCTTTCTTCGCAGCCGATGCGGGAATCAATATAGCGAGGCGGTCGCTCGCAAAGGCGTTTCAGGAAAAGCTGGCGGAGGTCGCGGCGAATCCGGCGCTGCTCTATCAGAACACACCCAACGGAGCGAATTTCCCCAGCCCGTTCCAGGTAATTCCGCCGCCGAACATGACGACCATTCCGACCTTCTATCAGGGAGTGTTCACCCGGGCGGCGCAACTTGCTACCGATACGACAAGAAACCAGCGCCTGAACGGCATCAATGGCGCATCGTTCACGGTGAATCAGTTCAGCATTCCATCGGGAACCATCACGTTGCAGGTGAACAGCGCGCTCCTGGCCGTTCAAACTATAACGCTTCGTTATGCGCTTCAGGTCACCGGGAGCACCGTGGCGGGTGGAACCGCGACTCTGGACGAGAGCGGAACAATATCGACCATCATAAACATAGCGAACACCCCGGCTGTCGTGCCCAGTCGCAGCTTTCACTTCTCGGGATTCGGCGCGTTCTTCGATAACGGCGATACGACGGCAAGCTCCTATTTGACATCTGGAACCTTCACGGGGCCGGTGCACACAAATACGCACTTCGCATTCAAGTCGACCAACAGCGTGACCTTCCGCAATATCGTTTCGCAGGTCGACAATTTCATAAGGGTCGACAGCACGGATTTCACCCAAGGGCATCAAGCGCTGCCCACCGCTGACCGAACGGGCATCAACATGAACGAGACGGAGGGCTATCGCGCGACCTCGGCGGTTCCGCTTCCCGCGAACAATTTTTCACAGGAGTATGCGGTTATAAACAACACTGGTATCACTGACATCTCTACGACTACGGGATTGCCGATTGATCCTCCGGCGGTCATACCGACTGTATCGGGCTCACCGGTGCCGGTGTTCGATGCTCAGGGACGCGTGACACCCACGGTTCTGGCGGCCAACCTTCGAACCAGCAGCACGAACCTGAACCCGACATTGTCGGGCGGGAACCTGCCTACCGGAGTCTACATACCGTCTTCGAACGGCACGAGCATCTCGGGAGCCGGAATCTATGTTCAAGGCGACGCGGCCGACATACAGCTCTCCGCCGTGAGCGGCAACCAGGTGTACGCCGTGACTCAGGGCAGCACTACAACAACGATCACGGTTAACTACTCGTCCAACACGACTACGGTTGTGCAGGGGAGCAACACCCACGTGTACACTGGGGTGCCAACCGATAAGAGCGACAGCAACCCGGCCAACTGGTCGCCGGCCGTATCGCTGTTCACCAACGGCAGTATCAACAGCCTCCGCGGCGGCAAGAACGGTTCGACGAACAATGCGGCGCTTGCTTCCGGAACAAGGCTGACGATCACCGCCCAGCGCAATATCACGGTAACGGGCGACCTCAAGTATACGGACGCCGTCGCAAACTCCGACGGTACGCCTACAACCAACATCAACAACGTTAGGAATGTGTTGGGCCTGTTTACCAACGACGGAAACGTCAACCTGGCGCCGAACGCGAGCTATGTTTCTTCGAGTCTCAACCTCGAAATAGACGCCGCGGTCGCCGACTTCAACACGAATACAGCGAACGACGGCGGTAACATCGAAGGCTCGATCACATACACCGGAGGCACGTCGCCGGGGAGCAGCGATCGATTGAAGATCGTCGGAAGCCGCGCCCAATCTAAGATCAACAACATCGGCTACAGCAACCGCGATGTCTTTTATGATACGAGGTTCTCGGGCGGGCACTTCTCGCCGCCGTTCTTCCCGGGCACGAACTACACGCTGGGCACGACCGCGCTTCCAGGAGTCGTGAGCCTGACGAGCATTGCGCTGCCGCACCCGATCGCAATGTCATGGTTCAGGGAAAACAGGTAAGACTTCAGGATAGAAACATAGCACTCGCTCATCGCGAACACGGCCTGGTCGATTGAAGTTCGATCAGGCCGTGTTTGTTTTAAGTAAAATCCGAATCACTCGGTTCATCTTCCCGCCGAGTTGAGTGGAGAGATAGGCGCCGAATATATCGGAACGCCGGAGATTGAGTCTTGTTCACGCGCGTCGCTTCTACTTCTCGTCTGATTTGCAATCGCCGCCGCGAACGCGTTCCTCGATGCACCGCATTATCGTATCTTCCAGCACGCCCTTTGACGTAAGCGAAACCCATTCGCTGCCCGCGCCCGTGTCGGAGAAGCCTTCGAATTTCGCGTATACGCCTACCTGCGAGGTCTTCGGACTGGCCGGACTAATCTCGATTCTCAGAACGTATCTACCCCTTGACCAGTTTCTCACCTGGGCGGCGGGCGCATTGCAATAGTGTTCCAATTGGCTTCTTGTAGTGATGCCCTTTATGAAGATGACGGGTTTTGAAACCAGAGTGCAGTCTCCCGACTTCGAATTGCAATCTTCTTTGTCGAGCGGTATCTCGCGGGTCTCCAACATCTGCTTGACGACGGCTTTTACATCGTCCCTGCCGGCCCCGAGTATCGAAGGATTCGGCAGCGGCTTAGGAGCCTTGGGTCTATCCAACTGAATCTGTCCGGTCGCCGAGAAGAACGCAATGCCGGTCATCGCGGCCACGGCGAAGACTCGCATGCCTGGCTTAAGTAATCTATTCGTGACGTGCGACTGCATGTGTAATTGCATTAAAACCGCCTTCATTGGAGCACGCTATTTTGAAATTACGCGAACGAGCATCTCCGTGCCCGATTCGAGCTTGAGTTCCTTGCCGCCTTCTATGGCAATCGAGCCCGCGCCGGCGGCTCCGCCGACTATCGTGCCGATTGCGGCTCCCTTGCCGCCTCCGGCAATACCTCCGATGACGGCACCGGCGACAGCGCCGATTCCACTTCGTTTCAAGGTCTGCTTGCCTCTGCTGGCCGATTCTATATGACCTTCTTCATCCACGCTCTTGACCGATTCGGAGTCGTAGATTCGAGTCACTTGACCGTGAAGCGGACCCTGCTTCCCATTCGCCAGCGTCACCGAATCAAAAGCAAGCACCATCTCCGTATGACCCTTGACGCGGCCGGACTCCCTGAGCCGAGCGACGTGACCTGTTAGCTTGGCGCTCTCATATCGAGAAGGATTTAATACGGTCGCCGTGAAGCGGTCGCCGCTCGACGCTTTCTTGCTTGAAATTGAATTGTTCAAGCGGATCTTCAACTGGGTTCCCAAAGGTATGAGCCGCGCGGCGGCGGCGCGCCTTGGACTCCGACGCTGAGTGCTGCGAGCGGCTATTGCTTGAGTGTTCGATGGGCCGGCGGCGCTCGCTGGAGCAGCGGAATACAGCAGGACGCCCAGGGCTATCGCCGAGGAAAATAATTTGAGAGACTGCGTGATCAATGGCTTATGCATGCTTTCACCATACAGCGTGATTATCTCCCTTTCGAACGGAACGCGACTTCAAGAAAGGATCGAATGCACCCGAACGAGGGCAGCATTAAAGCCGTGACATGATATATCACGCAGGTGGCGAACGCGAGTCTTGCTTAGCTATAATCCTGCGGTCACCCAGGCCTAAGCCGTATCATCGCAACCCTCTACGGGAGCACACAAGATTACTCATCAACTAAAACGCGCACTTATCTTCTTCGCTCTGGCGGCGCTGATGGCAGCCGGCCGATTCGGCGGGAGCCGAGCCCACGGTTCTGCCCGGCCGCGTTCGTACGATCCGCGAGTGATCTTGCTTTCGCGAGAGCCGCTCGACACGACGACACACGCCGATGAGGATACCTGGGTCCAGGACTCGACCCTCTCAATATCGCCTCTCGGTTTGAACGCGAGGGATCAGCTTCGAATAGTTCAGTTTCCAGGCGCGATTAAACCAGCGTGGCTGCAACAGCTCAAAGACGGGGGCGCCGAAGTCATCGGATACATTCCGAACAATGCTTATCTCATAAGCGGAACGCCTTCGTCTTTGAAGCGCGTGGCTGAGCTGCACTCTTTCAAAACCACTCAACAAGTCAATCAGGATGCGGATCACCCAATCGTATGGATGGGAGCGCTCGATCCGATCATGAAGATCGCGCCTGCGTTCAGCGATGCCGTTCTACGGAGCGCAAGCGGCGCGGCCGTCGAAGTGGAAATCGAGCTCTGGAATGGGCCTGACCTGTCATCGGCATTGGAAAGGATAAACGCGGTTGTCGGGCCTCAGAACATCTCCAGGAGAAGCTTCGGCCGATTCACCGTCGTGACCGCGTTCGTTCCAATCAACGAAATTCTTGGAATCGCCGCGTTGGAGCAGGTGATCTTTATAGCGCCGCACCATCAGCCGGAGCCGCTGGACGAGCGAAGCGCTCAAATAGTCGCGGGCAATCTGACTGCCGATAAGACGCGTCCTACCGGACCGGGTTATATGGCGTGGCTTCGGACGGTGGGGCTCGATCTAACCGGAGACACGATCATCGACGTGACCGACACCGGGCTTGATCGAGGATCTACGGATGCGGCGCGGCTCCATCCCGATTTCCTCGACGCCAATGGCGCCAGCCGGGTCGTTTACGATTTCAGTTACACCGAAGAGGAACGGATCGAAGATCGGCTCGGACACGGCACTCTCGTGGCTTCGGTCGCAGGCGGTTCTACGTTCAGTCAGAGAACTGACGACGGCGGGTACTACTTCGGACTCGGGGTTGCTCCTCACGCGCGGCTCGGCAGCTCGAGGATTTTCAGGACCGACGGCAAGATTCCCCCTCTTCTGAGCTTCACCGCGGTTGTTTCGGCGGCCTATTCGGCGGGCGCGAGAATATCAAACAATAGCTGGGGACAGACGGGAAATCTCTACGACGCGACCGCTCAGGAATACGACACTCTGGTGCGTGACGCGCAGCCGGGCGTTACCGGGAATCAGGAAATCACTCTCGTGTTCTCAGCGGGGAATGCCGGGCCGGGCGGCCGCATAAGCTCGCCCTCTTCGGCGAAGAACGTGATCTCGGTCGCCGCAAGCGAGAACTATCGACCGGACGGAACCGATTCCTGCGATCTGGACGGCAAAGGGCCTATCGGTCCTGAAGGCGCTAACAACGCCGAAGATATATTGAGGTACTCGTCGGGCGGACCGGTCGCGGACGGACGCTGCAAGCCCGATATAACAGCCCCCGGCACGCATGTTTCGGGCGCGATCTCGCTATCGAACCTGTTCAATGCGTCGGGACTCTGTCCGGGACTCTCGCCCGATCAATCAATCTATCCTCTGTACACCTGGTCGTCGGGCACCAGTCTGGCGGCCCCGCACGTCTCGGGCGCGGCCGCGCTGTTGCGCGAATTCTTCAAGAAGTCAAACAAGCCGCTTTCTCCGGCGATGACCAAGGCTTATCTGACGAACTCGGCTTCGTACTTGAACGGAACGAATGCGGGAGGAAATTTACCGGCCGAGCGGCAGGGCTGGGGACTTCTAGATCTTTCGCGGGCCTTTGACGACACCAGGCGGCTGCTCATCGATCAGACCGAATTGCTGACCGAGAGCGGGCAGGTCTTTCAGGTTCGAGGCTCGGTTGCGGACACTTCTCGGCCCTTGAGAATAACGCTTGCGTGGACGGATGCGCCGGGGATGATTCTCGCTTCGCCGTGGGTCAATGATCTCGATCTGGAAGTCAGCATAAACGGAACCTCTCTCTATCGCGGGAACAATTTCAACGGCGCGTACTCGGCGACTGATGGCGAGCCCGATCGACTCAACAATGTGGAGGCCGTCTATCTTCCCGCCGGATCGCTGCCCGCCGGAGCGGGTGGGAACTTCACGATAACCATCCGGGCGGTCAACATCGCCGGCGACGGAGTCCCTGGAAACGGAATCGACCTGGATCAGGACTTCGCGCTGGTCGTATACAACTACGCGCCTCCAGTGGAAAGCGTTAAGGTTGCGATAACCGCGGCTTCATATCAGGGCAAATCGCTTCTGATAACCGGGACTGGTTTTGCGGCGGGCTCGCTGGTTGAGATTAACGGGAGGGTCTTGGATCGTGAGTTCGATTTCGACGCGGCGGCAGGCGCCCTCGGCACTAAAGGCAAAGCAAAAAAACTGAACCTCAAACCGGACCAGGAAAATCTAATCGTAGTTATAACCGGCTCCGACCGGTCCGCTCCGTTTCCAATTAGGATATAGCAAGCGTCTTTTTGATTCCGATCAGAGACCAAAGATTATCTGGACATTTGTTTGAGACACGCGGTTAAAGCGGATTGTTTCCGTTGGTAGCGATTGAGGCGTTATCTTCAGGTTCGCAGCCGGTAATACTTGATCTTGCTGTTCAGAGTGGTCGTGTTCATTCCCAGGAGCTTCGCGGCGCGTGATTGATGTCCATTCGTTATTTCGAGCGCCCGCTGAATCAACTCAATCTGGAACTTGCTGACCTCGTCGTAGAAGCTGATCCCTCGAGAGAGATCGATGCTCGTCGTGAGTTGTTGAGCCGCATGCGAGCCGGGCTCTTTGGGATGCAGGACCTCTTCCCGTATGTCCGCGCGCTGCATGCGATCGCCTCGCGCGATGATTACCCCTCGCTCGATAAGGTTCTCGAGCTCCCTTACATTGCCCGGCCAGTCGTAGGCTTCCAACAGCGATAGAACTTCAGGATCAAGCTCGTCGGATATCTGGCGATTGTTTTCGGCCGCGTATTTGACGATGAAGTGCTTTGCCAGAGGCAGAATGTCTTCCTTGCGTTCCCTCAGCGGCGGCAGGTTTATGGAAATGACGTTCAGACGATAGAACAAATCTTCCCTGAACAAGCCTTCGTCGACGGCTTGCCTCAAATCCGTGTTGGTCGCCGTGATTATTCGAACGTCCACCTGACGCTCGGTGGTGTCGCCAAGCGGCGTGAACACGCGCTCCTGAATGACGCGGAGGAGCTTTGCCTGGGTTTCCATCGAGATGGTTCCCATCTCGTCGAGGAAAATCGATCCTCCGTCGGCAACCTCGAAGTAACCCTTCTTCGCCGCGAGCGCTCCGGTGAATGCGCCTCGTATGTGTCCGAACAGTTCTGATTCCAAAAGCTCGGTAGGCAGATTGGCTGAATTTACGGTAACAAACGGGCGATCGGAACGCGCGCTCTGATTGTGAATGGCGCGGGCGATCAGTTCTTTGCCTGTGCCGCTTTCGCCGGTGATCAAAACGGTGGTTCGGGCCGGCGCGACCTGTTCGACAAAAGCGAGGATCTCGAGCATCTTGTTGCTTCGCGCAATAAGCTCTCTGCGTTCGGTGCTGCGTTTCAGGGTTTGTCTGAGAACGCGCCGCTCTTCGTCTTTGCGTCGTCGTCTTATGCCGGCGGCGACGAGCTTGAGAATTTCTTTATTGTCGAATGGCTTCTTTATGCAGTTGAATGCGCCGCGCTGCCAGGCCGCAATTGCCGTATCGAAGGTGGCGTACGCCGTGATCATGATGACTACGGCTTCAGTATCGACCTTGATCAGCTCTTCTAGAGTGGAGAGGCCGCCTATGCCGGGCATGGAGACGTCGAGCAGGACGAGGTCGTAAGTCTGTTGTTGATACTTATCGAGCCCTTCTTCACCGGTTTTCGCCAGCTCTACCTGATAGCCTTCGGACATCAGCAAGCGTCCGAGGACGTCTCGCATGACCTCTTCATCGTCGACAACAAGCACGCTTCCTTTTCTTGCCATTGTGGGGATGTTATCAGAGGATCGCCGCTGACCAAAGCCACAAGCAAATTGGCATCTATTACGAATCTTAGAATGCCCACCCGGAAGCAGCGCCGAGAAGGATCAGCAAGGAGAGAACAACCGCCGGAACCGACGAAGAGATGCCAGTATCGAAAGATGCGCGAGCGACCTCTCTCGTGTGGTCCGTGACAGTCGGCATTGAGCTCCGAGGCTTCGAGATTGGTTTATTCACGGTTTCCGCTTGAACTGAATTCTATTCGGCCCTTGCGTGAGGACAACGCCGGCGGCGGCGGCGCCTTCGATCTCAAATTCAAGAGTCACCTCGTCGAGGAAAATGGGTCTGAAGGTAGTTTCGTTGATAGCAATCAAGGTGAGCGGCTGTTCCCCGGTGGGCGCGGCCACAAGCCTGCCGTTGTCAATTGTGATGTCGACCAGAAATCCCTGCTCGTTTCGGTAGCTTCCGACAAGTAATTGCAATGCGTCGGTATCAATTTCGAGCGGAGGTACTGCCCCGGCGCTTAGCAGCACCTCTGTTATCTCTGAGTTGCTTGCGTCACCCATCGAAGCGGCTGCAAGCGCGGCCGTCAGTGTTTCGGCGCTGAAGCTTGTTTTATTGATGGCGGCTCGTACCGAGTCAATGTCTCGTTCGAATATGGCGGTCATCAGAGCGTCAAAAGCGCTCGCTTGCCCAAATGTTATCCAGAATCGATTGAGATCGCGGATGATGAACTCACGCATGCCATAGAACGTATCGTGAAGCCCTTCCACTATCTCGACGCTGTCCTTTAGACGCTCGAAAAGCCCGTCGACATCGTCGGTATAGACATATAGATCAACTTCGCGGCGCCTCTCATCACTTCGTCGGCCGTCCTGCCTGAACATGACCCGGCCGCCGCCGAAGGAGAGCATTGCGAAGCTAAGCCCCGAGCCTCCATCGCCGTAGGTGTTCAGCACTTTGAAGCCGATCCCTTCGTACCAGTCGGTTGTCGCGCGCACATCGGGCACGTGGATCATCGGAACGACGTTCTCAGCCATCTTTTAGGATTCTCCTTGGCAAGCCCCTCTCGGCTTAGCGTCTTGTTGCTCTCATGAGCGGCCGCGCGAGAAAGGGAGCCGCGGCCAGAGTTTTAGCGGCTATCCTGGTTGCCAGGGGCGAGAAAACGACGGGTCTCAATGCTCCCGCTATGGCCATTCGCCGTCCAAACTCCTCTTCATAGTATGAGCTGTATCTCCGCGCGGCTTCCTCTATATATCGACTCGAGCCGGCGGATTCGATGATGGCGCGGACGGCGATCTCCGCGCTTCTCAGGGCGATCTGCATGCCGGTTCCGGTGAACGGATCGATCATACCTGCCGCGTCTCCAAGAGCGATGACATTGCGCCTGAACAACCTTCGCCGTCCGAAGCTGAGCGGTCCGGCTGCAAGCCAGTTTCCTGAGACGACGGCTTTCGAAAGGCGTTCTCTCGCTATCGGATTCGTCAATATCGTTTGCTCGAGTACCTTCATCGAATCGCCGCCGGCGCGCCGAACAATTTCTTCGGTTGTAATAAAACACAAATTGGCGAGACCGTTTTCGATAAGTGAAAGTCCGCCGTATCCGTGCTCGAATAAGAAAAGCTCAATGCGGCCGTCGATATCGACGACGTTTTCGAAGTGGACCTTTAGTGCATAGCGCCTTGACCCGCGTCTGCCCGCCGTTCGCTCCGCGCGGTTCAGCATCAGCCTCGACTGTCTTCCCGATGCGTCGATCACGAGCTCGGAACGAAAAGATACCGGTCGGCCCGTGCCGAGATCGATTCCATCGACACCCGTTGGGTATTCGCCGTTAAAGGCGCATTGCTTGACTGCGATGCCTTCGCGGCATTCGGCTCCGAGCGAGCGGGCCCGTTCGAACAACGTCTGGTCGAAGCGGGCGCGGCTCACGCTCATCGCCCAGTCGCATTCGCGAGAAATATCCGCCATTTCTCCATCGACCTGGCCCTGCGATGTAATAAGACTGAGCCTTCTGATTTGCTGCGCGCCCTGGCGAATCAACTCGTCGAAGACCCCGAGCCTCGAGAGTGTGGGAAAGCTCTCGGGTGTGATGAACTCGCCGCAGAGCTTTTCGCGCGGCATGCGCTTCTCTTCCAGCAGAAGTACGCGGAAGCCTGCCTGCGCCAGAAGCGCTGCGGCAGTTGAACCGGCCGGCCCTCCTCCGACGATGATTGCGTCATGACAGGTCATCGGCAGCATTAAAATCCCGGCCGTCAATCGGCGTGCGAAACATCGGCAGTCAGGAGGAGCCGATAGGGGAATACTCGTTTCACCCTGGGACGCCGCATTCCCGCGAGTCTCGCCAGACCGCTGAGCTCGACGCCGGTGAAACCCCGCAGCACCGAAACCGGGCCGTCGTGCCGCGTCAAGAAGCTCTTTGTGAATAAGGGACCCAGCAGCTTGATGAAATAATACGGGACGAGATTGCGAGTCAGATCGTTGATGATTACGACCTTCCCGGCCACGCGCGCGAATTCAGCCAGCAGCAACACGGCGTCTTCGTTGTGGAAGTGATGAAGAAATAGCGAAGCCGTGACAACATCGAAGGCGGCATCCTGAAAAGGAAGAAGCCGGGCGTCGCCCTGTATCAGATTCACTCCGCCGGCCACGCCGAGCCTGAGTCGCGTGACTCTGAGGTTTCTCTCGCTGATGTCCAACGCACAGATCGTCGGCGCCGTTTCGGCCTTCGAATATCTCTCCAGTATTGCGCCGGGAATATCGGCTGAACCGGTTCCGACATCCAGCAGTGAGAAGCTTGATGAGTCGCCGAGGCTCGCGGCGACGGCTCGCATCAATGCGTTTCTTCCGCCGAAAAATCTATTTATGCGTCGAATATCGCTGAGATTCTCGGCAACATCGTCGTCGCTGCCTTCGCCTGCGTCGAGCAATTCTTCCACATAGATGCGTTCGGGTGTCAGCATTTGATGATCTGAACCAAGCCTGCTACCGATTCAATATACGAGATTGATCCCGCAAATAAAAGATTGGCGCCCGCAAGAGCGATGCGGATGATTTGAATTGAGAGATGGTATCGGTTTCCATCTGAGCGAATCAGATCCGCCATCTTAGGATTTGAAGCGGCTAAATCTTCTTCGTGGGTGATGAGACGGAGGCCTTGGCGAAGATCAGAGCTGTGAAGATCAGAGGTGTAACGATGGGGGCGGGAGCGCCGTTACACGCCCCCGCCGTGAACAATCGAAGAAATTGATTGAAAGTCTACTTGACCTTATCGGCCCCGGCGGCTTCGAGGATTTTGCGCGCCTGCGCGCTGCGATCGTCGTGCGTATACACGCCGACAAGAATTCCACCTTTTTCGATCGCTTCGCTATAAAACTTGGCTTCGTGCTCCGGTAGGCCCAGTCCGATAAGCGCTCCCGTTACACCGCCCGCTGCCGCGCCTGCGCCAAGTCCCGCCAAAACCGCCACTACAGGACCGGCCCCCACGAGAGCCAAACCCGGAACGACTATGAACCCCAGCACAACCAGCCCTGCGGCTACAGCTCCGAGCACCCCTCCTATCGTTGCGCCGGTCACCGTTCCTTCCGGCGCCTTCGTGGCCATGGTCAGAGCGAACTCCCGGCCTCTGGTAGCATCGGACATCAAAAGGCTGATGTCATCACGTGAGAAACCGAACTCGACCAGATTTTCGACCGCCCTCTCGGCTGTCGAACGAGTCTTGAACAACCCAGTGACTAATGTAGGCATATTAAAATCCTCCGCAGTCCAATTTTGGTTAATTGCCTTCGCGTAAAAAAGCAGCTCAAAAGACATCACATCCAGGGCGCCGTTTTTCCCCCGTGCGCCCTGGATGCGCCTGCTCCGCTCGCGCTTACGGAGCATTCTCGGCAACAACACTGGTTTAGTTTGACTCTACGCCACTGGTTAATTTGGCTCTATGCCAGCAGCCGTTAAAGCCTTGCGATTTTCCGCGCATCGTCTTTCGTGTGTTGGTCATTCCGGATGATGAACTTGAAAATCGCTACTAGCACTCATCGATTTGAAAGTACTCGTTCTGCTCGGGCGGTGATGTCGCAAACATCGTGCCGAGAGGCGCGGGCGCTTTTCGCCGGTAGATCTTCGAACAAGAGAGCAGGGAAGAGGTCGATCATTATCAAATTTCGCCATAGCACGCTCTTCGGAAATTGATCGCGCTTCAACTCTGATCGAATCGATGAGATCACGCCTCTCGGCTAGCTACAATGCTGTCTGAAACGGATTCAGTGGCTCGAAATAATACGTACTTACTTTTTGAGGAGAGCAATAATGAGTTGAGTATGGAGTGCTACTGCTCATACATCAGGGGAGCGGCAGTGTGCGTGGGTGGAGGCATCGCCGCTCGGCTTCGCTCCATTCCGCGGTCTGAAGCGACACCAAACTCCGACACCATCGCGCAAAGGCGTCTATCGAGAGCGCTGTTGAACACCGTCATCTCTTCGATGCTGGTGGCAAGGTCCACGACGAGGGAATCGAAGATCCTGCGGTAGTGACTGACGAGAGAATCTGAAATGCGCATCTTGCTCGCAATCGATGTCTGCGAAGGCAGAGACGGATCGAAGTAACAATGCCAGGCTACTTCGACCAGCTTCCTGAATCTGCCCGGCTTGCCTCTTACCGTGTTCTTCATCTTCTCCATCATCTGTTCAGCCATTTTGTCGGCAAGCTGAACCTCTTCCTTCTTGAGAAGCACATCGAGAGGCGAAGGCCTGCTGTCCGCGAGCTCGACCGCGGGAACCGTCGCGTCCGCGTCGTGGCTGTCGGAGCCCGCGTCGATTGAGACCGGCCTCCAATCTTCGACGGCCAGCTTTGACAGCACGAGCGAGCGCATTGTCCGGACCTCTGTAGGCGTGTCGATGGCTTCGAAGATATCGCGGATCAGGCGCTTCAGCTCTTCGGTCGAAATGATGACCTGTGAGCCGCTCCCGCGGCCGGTTCTGCGTGTATCGCGCCGGCGGAACGGAACAGCCTTGATCGACTCGGAGAGGTTAGCGTTTGGTTTTACTTCTTTGTCGAGCGGCCAGCTTCCCAGGCCATACAGCCTGAGAGCCATTTTGTTGCAGGCTCGCTTTGCTCCATCGCGAGCTACGGTTGCCGGCGGATAGACCTGAAAGTCGCCGCAGTTCTGAAGCAGGTCGCTTATCCTGCGGGCCATTCGATATGACTCCGGATGCCATTCGCGCTGCAAATGCGAAACGAGATTAGGAACCTCTATTCGATATATCTCGCGCTCTATATCCTCGTTCGTGTAACCGAGGTCGATATAAGTCTGCCATCGGTTCTTTGAGTGAAGCTTCAGAAAGAGATCCTGTGTGAGGTCGTTGTAAAAATCGATCAGGGCTTCACCGGAGATTCCAAGAGGCGTGCAGAGCACGCGCACCGACGAGTGCCGGGAAATCACTCGGAACAACTTCGTCCACAACGCACCGCCGTCATTGGTCAATAGCCCTTCAGTCCATCCTTTTCCTGTCATCTGTCACTCCTCGATGTTCGAATGGAGGAGTCTATGCAAAGGCGATTCCGTTAACGATCAACTCGCCCATCATTGTCACTGTGAACGAATAAGGGCACGCTGCTCGTCATCCAACGAGCGGCGAATACGCTAGTGAAACACGGTTTTAATTTTGGCAGGCCTTGTCGAAATTCGTATTAGGGCGGCTGTCTTCATTCGCGGTGTGAGGCTGAAAGGTATGTTCGTTCTCGATTCACTAAGTGAACCATCGCTGTATGAATTGATGTTGAAATATTGTAAAACGGCGCGTGTCCGCCTATCGAACAAAATAGAGCGGACCGCATTATCGCAATGCGCGGCCTCGCATTGATGCCGGTGAGGAAAGTGTGACTCACGCCCCACCAAATGCCGCCGACGCGGCATTGAGTTCCGTCGCATCGGTTGTTGTCGTCTCAACAACCGCAAGATCGAGAACCTTGATCACATCTTCAATGATCTCGGTCGAAATTGTCGTCACACCGCTCGCGTATCCCTGGAGCAGGGCGTTGTCACAAATATTATTGATCACCCGCGGAATGCCGAGGGAGACGCTGCCTATTAGCTCGGTCGCCTCGCGTTCAAACAGGTCGACTCTCTTTGCGCCGGCGGTCTTCAGGCGAAAACGAATGTACTTGTCGATCTCGAGGGGGTTGAGCGGCCTGATTGCGCACCTCAGCGATATCCGCTGTTTGAGCTGGCGCAGGCCGGGTTGATTCAACGTGTCGCGAAGCTCAGGCTGTCCGCAAAGAATGATCTGCAGAAGTTTGTCGGAATTTGTCTCGAGATTGGCCAGCAACCGAATCTCTTCAAGCACGCCGGTCGACAATCCATGTGCTTCATCAACAATCAGAGCGGTTCGGAGCGCCTTGATGTGCCGGTCCGCGAGCAGGCGCGTAAGCCTCATCAAGATCTCCGGTTTTGAGGCGCCGACCGGCAGGCCCAGTCTCAAGCCGTTCGAGAGCATCTCGTAAAACTCGGAAGCCGTCAGGTACGGGTTGAGAAGGCAGACCGACAGAATGTCGTGGCCCAGATGCTGCATCATAGACCTGAGGGTCGTGGTTTTTCCGGTTCCGACTTCGCCTGTTACGACTACCAATCCCTTGTGATAATTGATGCAATACTCAAGATTTGAGGTTACCTCGAGATAGCTTTCAGTCCTGAAGATGTACTTTGGGTTTGGCGTCAGGCTGAAAGGTATTTCATCCAATCCGTAAAAATCGAGATACATCGTTTTTGCTCCTTTAGGCCGTCACGAGAATGCGCATAAAAGTAAGTGCGCTGAAATTCGCGATTCATTTGCCGTACCAAATCGGTCCTAAGGTCCAACGCTGCGAAGAGGTCCTTCGTCGCGCCGGTTTTTTTCGCCACGACCGCTGCGCGTTTGAGTTCAACCCGCGCTGGGTGCTGGCAGCGGCGCCGCGTGCGTTTTGCACGGACTGCTGAGTATTTACTTTTGCAGCGTCCGTATTGCTCTGCGCGGTGGTTCCGGAGCCGGAATCTTCCTTTTCCGTCGTGACCGTCGTCTTCTGTTCCAGCGGTGTAGAAGGCGCGGCGATCGTTGAAGCAGCGGCGCCGTCGGCCCTATTAACCGCTCGTGAGAGCGAGTTTGAATTCGCGAGCAGCATCATCGCGGCGAGCACCGCCAGCACGCCTCCAACTGCAAGTCTCCTCCGCGCTGACTGCCAGCGAAGCGGAAAAGCGCTCTTCGGCGCGGAGCCATACTCGGCCGAATATACCGGCTGGCCTGATGGTGGAAGCTCCTCCAAATCGCTGTAAACCGGCTGGAGATCAATCGATGAATCGCTGCCTGCTTCCATTGATGAATCTGATGAATCGCTGTTTGCTTCGACTTCCAACGCGAGCTGATCGAGAGGATCGGCGCTTGAAGACCGCTCGCTCTCCAGTGCGTTCGATACGTCAAGCGGCGTCAACGGATCGTCTAATGCGAGGTCATTCAGAACATCCGACTCGCTTGTGGACAAAGAACCGTTTGGCCATTCCTCGGGCAGCTCAAAAGTCTCCGGATTGGACGGCGGCCCGCATTCCATTACGCCAAGTAGATCGCTTAAAGCATTGGAAGGTTCAGGCTCAATCTCTTTTATGAGCGAAGCCGATCCTATTATAAGAGGAGCCGCCGCGCTGACTGGTTTCATCAAGCTTTCCAAGGCGAGGCTCAGCTCTTTCGCGCTTTGGAATCGAGCGTCGGGATTCCGCTCCAATAACTTCATCACTGTGATGGATAAACTGTCGGGAATGTCCGGCCTATAGAGCTTGAGCGACCGCGCGGGATTGATAGAAGCCTGGCCCCTGGAGTGGATCGCCTCGCAGTCCTTATCGCACAGCGGCGTTCGGTCCGTCAGCATCTCAAAGAGAACGACTCCAAGGGTGTAGAGATCGCTGCGGCCGTCCAAGTCGGCTCCCAGAGCCTGCTCCGGACTCGCATAAAGCGGCCCCTGTCGTTTCGACCTGAGTCTGCGAGCCCACTCTAGCGCCTCCGCTGTTTCTATACCGAATTCGCTTACAAGGGCGGCAGCATCTTCATCTCCGACAAGAATATTGATGGGAGAGAGGTTCAGATGTAAGACGCCCTTCCCATGCGCTTCTTCCAGCGCAAGGCTAACGTCATAGCTGATCCTGATTGCTTCACCGACATCGAGCCAGGCAAGGCGATCAAGGCGCTCGCGCAATGTCTCAAGTCCCGGTTTGTATTCCGAAGCAGTCAGGTGGGAGCCGCAAACTTCAACCGCTTCGCTCGTGGTGAGGCAGGATTTGTGGGCGAGTCTATTGCAGGCGAGAGCTTCGAGGTAAAAGAGATCCACGCTTTCGGGATCGTCCGCAGCTTCCTCCGCAAGAACTTTGAGCCTTACAAGCGTTTCAGGGCTCTGGCTATGGCCCGGACACTGCGCTAGAAAGAACCTCGCGCTTCCCGCGGTTCCCAGTTGTTTCACAAGCGTGAATCCGCGCCGCACCGCTTTGGCCAGCTCATCTTGAGATTCGCATCGAGCGCGGGCTGCGCCGATCGCCTGGTTGCCGGTTGAACAGATGCCTTCGCTATTTTCCATGCGAGATCACCTCAAAAGACGCGACTTGTTGGCGAGGCATACGCCGGTCGGGCCGGCGAAATCTTTTCGTACTCGGACGCAGTCCACGGTGAATCTGTTGATTGCGGCTCGCGCAACTCCAATCCTTTAGATTCAATACGGTGAACTTCGATAGTTCTGCGAAAATCCGGCAAGAAATGGGGATGAGATTCAGGTGATTCCGCTAATTGACGCAGGCGCCCGCGAAATGAAGCGTGATAGTCTCCAACGGATTTGCGCGCCTGGGAGCGCAGGCATCCTGTCTGCCGGAGTCGTCGCGGAGCGACGACGATTCGGCGCCAAAGCGCGGAACCGGCGTTGAAGCGAGTCTTTTTCGGCTCACGCGCGCCGGAGTTTGCGAAATAGGGTCTTTGCGAGCGCTACGATCTCGGCCGTCGCGTGTCCACGATGAGACCCGTGTAGACCCGCGCGGCGCTCTCTAAAATATCCCCAGAAAAAGCAGAGCCGGGTTTCGTACTTGAAGGCGCTCGTTACGTCTCCTTTGAGCCAGGAGCGAACAAGGCGCCACGCATTCGTCAGAGCTTCTCGATACAGATGAGCCGGCACGTCAAACAATCTTCCCGTGCGCGACTGCTCGATCTCATCCAATCGAAGCAACGCGTGAAACCGGCCGTTTCCAAGATGCCATCTGCGATGATACGACCTCGTCATACGGTCTGCAGGCACATAAGCCTCCGCGATGAGCGATGGTATGAAGAGCGCTCTTCCGCCTCCGCGCCATAACCTGATTAGCAATTCCGCGTCTTCCATCGACCCGATGCCGTCGCCTACCCGCTGGAGCTCGGGTAAGAACAGACCGATTCTCTCCAGCGCGGGCTTTCTGAATGCTAGATTAGCGCTGAGTAGACAGAGCGGATTGTTTTCGCCGATATACATCGGAGCGTCGCCGTAATCCTGCAACGCAACAGGGGCCCAATGGTCACGATTAAGCCACGCCGGAGGATTGGTTTCCCATCTCGGCAGCACGCGGCCTCCGACACAATCGATCTCAGGGTGCGCTAGAAATGTGTGATGAATCAGCGAAATCCAATCGCTCGAAACGGTCACATCATCGTCGAAAAATGCGACCATGTTTGAGCGCGCGTTTGCGATCCCCGTATTCCTGACGTAAGAGACGCCGGGCCTCGTCTCGAGAAGATAGCGTAGATTCCGAGCTCCTCGCCTAACGAAGAATTCAACGACCTCTCGCGTGCGGTCGACGGAGTTGTTATCTACGACAATGACCTCATAGCGAACCTCACCGGCGTCCTGCGACAGGATGCTTCGAAGCGCCTGGCCAAGAAGCTCGCAACGATTATAGGTAGCCAGGACGACCGATATGTCGTATTCAAGAGTCATATTCTTTATACGCGAGCGAACGCATCCAATTGCTTAAGCGATGGCTTTGTAGAAATGCCTGCCATAGAAGAACCCGGCAAGGTCCCAGACCGCGAGCTCTCCTGAAAAGGCCGCGGGCGCATTGCTCTTGGCAAGAATCGCCGCCTTAGTCTTGTTGACCATACCTCGCACTGCTTGCCCGTACAGCCATCGCGGCACGCCCGCCAGGTAGGCCGCTTGTGAGCGGCTTTCTCTGTCGAGCAAGCCTCGTGAGACCCCGCGCCAAAAACACCATCTTCTAAAATAGCTCTTGGTCAGACGAGCCGCTGGAATGTGGTGATAGATGATCAAGTCGGGCAGGTAGAGTCCCCGCGCTCCAGCCTTCAGCAACCGCGAATACATGTCCTCGTCTTCTCCAGCAAGCAGCCGGGTTCCGGTTCGACTCAAAGAGGCATTGTATGGACCCACCTTCTCGAGCAGCGAGCGTTTGAGTACCGCGTTGCCTCCCATCAATATTCCCGGAAAGCCATCGCCGTATTCGGCGACTTCGGGACCGCCGTCGATCCATCCGATCACGCCGAGATAACTGGAGGGCAGCCATTCCGGCGGAGGAATCTCCCAGTTCGGAAGATAAGGGCCGCCGATGAAATCGACACCGGTTTCGCGAAAAGCGGACGCGGCCGACTGATACCAGCTCTCACCCACCTCTTCATCGTCGTCGATCATACCAACCAACTCGCCGTTGCCCGCGGCTATACCTGCATTGAGCGCGGACGACCGGCCCTGCCTGCGTTCAAAAACATACCTCGCACTTATTCCGAGCGTTCGCTCGCAATCGGCCATGAAATCCCTGGTGTCGTCGGTAGAGTTGTTGTCTACTACGATGATCTGAACTTCCAGCCCCGGCGGCTTGATGGCTGATTTCAGGCTTAGCAAAGTTTTCTCAAGCAGCGTTCGGCGATTGTAGGTTGGAATCACAACATCAAGACTAAGAGCACAGTATGAAGCAGGAGCGGGCGCGCAGGCGCCGTTCTTACCGCTATTCTTATGATCCACGTTTCTCTTCACGATTGATCAGGACGTTCAACGCTTCTTATTCCATTTCGAGATCATTAATATATGATGACTCCATAATGTCATATACACACTTCTCTTCGTTCGAGGATCATTGTTCTGATACTTATAAGACGGCTAAATTTGCAAGTTGAAGACCGCGAATTTACCGCTAAAGGTTTAAAATTTCGCTTTATTTTCGGCTTTATTTAACCCAAGAATCGCGATTGAAAAAACCCAAAGAAAGAGAAAAACCCTGCTGGTAAACATGTTATAAGAGTTTTACGAAACAAAATAACAGCACCAACAGGGTGATTGATGACCAAGAAAGTACAGCAG
>Ga0209687_1000106_pt1 | contig 33422 bp, 34 predicted proteins | sample GraSoiAngelo_136_FD_185893 | JGI IMG/M metagenome (GOLD analysis project Ga0209687, IMG submission 185893) | Grasslands soil microbial communities from the Angelo Coastal Reserve, California, USA - 14_0929_09_20cm (SPAdes) (version 2) | ecosystem: Environmental > Terrestrial > Soil > Grasslands ...
GTTGAAATCTGCAGAATTTTGGAAGGACTGCCCCTGGCAATCGAGCTCGCAGCGGCACGCGCGAAGACGTTAACGCCGCAAGACATTCGCGCGCGTTTGTCGGATCGGTTTCGACTCTTGACCGGCGGACGTGGACGACACCAGACGCTGCGTTCGACAATCGATTGGAGCTACGACTTACTTCCGGAGAATGAACGCGCGTTATTCCGGCGGTTGTCGGTCTTTGCTGGCGGGTTCGATTTGCAGGCAATGGAGGCTATCTGTGGCGATTCGCTCGATACAATCGAACACCTCGTCGACAAGTCGTTAGTGGTCGTTGAGCAACTGAGCGATGAGAGATTGCGCTACCGCCTCCTTGAAACATTGCGCCATTACGCCGCTGAGCGTGTGGTCGAAGCAGGCGAAGAAGAGGATGCGCGCGAACGACACTTCACCTACTACCTGGACGTAGCTGAACGGACGTATGCGCGGCGCATTGAAGACGAAGCTGCCTCGCTGGCATTACTGGATGCGGATCACGATGATTTCCGGGCGGCGCTGCGATGGGCGCGTGCGCGTCCGCGCGATCTGCTGCGGTTGGCGTCCGCACTCGGATGGTTCTGGCATTTGCGTTCCTATTATCGCGAGGGACGAGCGTGGCTCGAGGAAGCGTTGAACGTAAATGCTAACGACCGCTCGCCTGACATGGCGCGAGCTTTGTGGGCCTTGAGCATGATTTTGAGTTGGAGCGGCGACGCCGGTGCGCGTCGGTTGGCCGATAGAAGCCTCGAGCTGTGGCAGGAAAATAGTGAACCACTGGAGTTGGCGCTCGCACTTGAGAGCATTGGTTACTCGCAGTTCATGGCCGGTGAGTACGCGGACGCGTTGCGCTCGATGGAGGATTGTCTTAAGCAGTATCGAAAATTCGGGTCTACGAAGTAAGTCACACGCGGTCGCGTAAACGTGGGCCAAATGCTTGTCGCATTGGGCGACGTGGAGCGCACAGAACCCCTCGCGCGCGAGACGCTCGCGGAAGGTCGGGCTCAAAACGAACCCAAATCCATTCATTACTCACTGCATTATCTGGGCGACTGCGCCTTGTGGCGTGGCGAGCCGCAGAAGGCCATCGGCATTTACGGCGAGAGCTTGCGCGCGGCGCTTGATTACGGAAATCAAATGGAGGCCTCCACTGAAATGCAAGGGATGGCGATGGGTTTAGCTGGATCCGGGAGAGAAGAAGAGGCGCTGCGGTTGTATGGAGCGTCCTGTGCACGTAACAAGGAACTGCAGACCACGGCGATTGATGAGATCGCTTTTTGGGTGCAACTACGGGAGCGCTATCTCACGCCTGCGCGCGAGCGTCTTGGCCCAGCCGCAGCCGAACGCGCGGAAACAGAAGGGCGTGCCATGGGATGGGCCCAAGCTGTCGCGCACGCTCTTCAATTGGCTCAAGAAACGCGCGGCACCGGACAATGGCACTAGCTGATCGGGCGAGATTCGTACTTTCCGACCACGTTGTCATTGAAATATTGAGTCTTGGATGGTGCGGATGTCAAGGCCTCGTAAACCGGCAGAGGTACGTCGAAATAGCGGGAGATCCGTCCGCTTTGAAGCTCTACCTCAAGCACGTGAGCGATTGCATCGTATCCGACCGATTTCAGACCCATGGAGATGATGAGTTGTCGAGTCATGTCACAAAGGAGTATCTTGGTGAGCGAACAGTTTCAAGCCTAAACGCAGCTGGCAGTCGTTATGCGATGTGATACGGGGTTGCTAGGTCTAGACTGCAGGGTGTTCGTACCGCATCGCATACGCATCCATTCGGTCAGAGATTGGATTTACTGCGGAGCGATCGCGGGTCGTTGCGCTCTTAAAATATATTTCTGAATCTTGCCGGTCGCAGTTTTGGGTAACTCTTTGACGAAAGTCACGCTGTGCGGCGCCTTGAAGTGCGCGAGATTCGCCCGCGCAAACTCTCGCAGTTCGCGCTCATCGGCGCGCGCGCCTTCGTGGAGAACAACAAAGGCGTGCGGCGCTTCGCCCCAGCGTTCATTCGGGAACCCGACGATCGCAACCTCCTCCACCGCTGGGTGTCGCAAAAGGACGCCTTCAACTTCGACAGAAGAAATGTTTTCACCGCCGCTGATGATGACGTCTTTCAGACGGTCGCGAATTTCGACGTAGCCATCCGGATGCACGACCGCAGCGTCGCCGGTATGCAACCATCCGCCGTGCAAAGCCCGCTCGGTCGCTTCCGGATCGTTATAGTAGCCGGCCATGACCACGTTGCCGCGGGCGATGATTTCTCCCGGAGTAACGCCATCGTGTGGCACGTCATTGCCCTGTGTATCCACGACGCGCAGTTCACCCGATGTAATCAACTCCACACCCTGGCGGGCTTTGATCGCAGCCCGTTTCCTGATCGGGAGGGGCGCATGTTCCGGCCGCTGCTCACACACGGTGATGAACGGCGCTGTCTCGGTCAGTCCATAAACGTGGATAATCGTCCAACCCAATTCTTCTTCGAGTCGCTGGATGGTGGAAGCCGCGGGCGGCGCACCGGCCGTGATAACGCGAATTCCTTTCGGCGCGAGGCGACGGAGAGATTCCGGTGCGTTCGCCAGTGAAATCAAAACCGTTGGCGCTGCGCAGAGCGTGGTGATCTGCTCGCTCGCCATCAATTCGAAGACGGCGCGCGGTTCGACTTTGCGCAGACAAACGTGAGCCGCTCCCGCGGCCGTTACGGTCCAGACGAAGGTCCAGCCGTTGGCGTGAAACATTGGCAGCGTCCACAGATAACGGTCAGCGCAGGTCATCGGTGCATAAAGGAGCGTGCCGATGGAATTCATCCAGGCATTGCGGTGGGTGATCATTACGCCCTTAGGATGTGCGGTGGTGCCGCTGGTGTAATTGATTGTGAGCAGATCGGTCTCGTGAATTTCCGGACGCGTAAATTCAGCCGGGCTCGCCTCGATCATTGCTTCGTAGTCGAGCCAGGCAGAATTCGGCTGAGGACAGCCGACGCTACAACTCAGGGCGACGAAGTGTTCAACGCACGGAAGGCGGGATCGAATGCTGTCGATGGTGGCAAGATACTCGTGGTCCACACAGACCATGCGCGAACCACTATGGTTGATCAGGTAAACGAAGTCGTCGGCCGTCAGCCGATAGTTTAGCGGGACCAGCACAGCGCCGATTTGCGGCACCGCGTAGAACGATTCGAGCTGCGCGTGAGTGTTCGGTGAGAGATAGGCAACGCGGTCGCCTGACTTGATTCCAAGTTTCTGCAAAACCGCCGACCAACGATCACATCGATCGAGAAACTGCGCATAGGTCCAGCGCGAGGCGCTATCGATGACGGCGACACGTTCGGGATAGAGTTTGCGCGCGCGACGACCGAATTCGAGAGGCGTCAGCGGCGTTTCCATTGGTGTCGGTTGAAACGGTTGATAGTTAATGGTTGAGCGCTCATATCAGATCTGACGCCGTGCGAGAGGACTGAGGCGCCGCAGTGCATGCTCCATGCGATTCTTGATCGGATGAAATGCGAGGCCGAAAAGCGTACCGAGGAGCGCGCTTGCGAAGCGGTCGCTAATGCTCGTCACGTCCACGAGGAAGTTAACAAGAAACGCTTCGACGATTGCATAGGTGAAGAGGAGCAACGCCGCCGTCATGCCGTAAATGAAAGTCTTGCGGATAACGAGCACTGGGCTGATCGCACCGGCATAGAACACCGCAGCGGAAATGCAGATGACCAAAGCGAGGCAATTCGCGGCATTGATGGACACCGAGAGAACGACGCGCAGAGTTGGCGAGCCGGTGCCGTGCAGAACAGCATTCACGCCCTCTCCAACCAACCCGATCACAAAGGCGGCTAGAGCTGCCTCGAGGAACCACAATACCTTGCGCCGCGTCTCAGCATCACTCGACCGATACATAACGTAGAAGTACACAAGCCCAGTCAGCACGATGACGAGGCGGATCGCTTCAGAGAAATGCCGATTATTAACAAACACAGTCAGGAGCGTCGCGACCGCGACGAACACCCACACGGCCCGAGCGCGGAGGAAGAAAATCAACACGACCCGCAATGACTTTATCTTTCCCCAGATGGTCGGGGTAGATGTGATGTCGTCAGATGTGAGAGTGCGAGGGAAAAGCTGTGACGCGCGAATGTAAAATCCGGCGCCAAGAATATAGGTGAGCCCCAAAACTGGCGCGCCGATCCCCGCGTTCACGCGCAATTCCTCCAGCAGTATTAGGAAGGCGTCATGGCTGGTGATAAATACCACTGCCAGCGCGATGGAGACGTTGGGCGGGTGATCGCCAGCTCGCCACGCGACCAGAAACGCCACTCCGAGCAGAACGAGCCCGGACCCCAGGCTCATCGAGTTGTTGATCCGCTCTGGCAGCGGCGTACCAGCCGTCGCAGTCCATATCAGCACGAGACTCGCCGCGGCAGCAACCATACCGGCGACGCTGACAGCGATCACGAGCCAACGTCCGGCCCTGACGCGAAGTGATGATGCTGTCGAAACTCTTTGCTCCGCTTGTTGTCGTCGATGTGTCCGGAAGATCCGCACCAGATCGTTCCCGGCCGATTCTTTCACGTGTCCTTGATGCTACGAATCATCGTGGATCGTCAATCAAACTCGTTCGCAGAAAGAAGACCCGGTCGCGTCTCAACTCCGAAAGATTGACTTACTCGCTCCCGCTCATTTTGGCCTCTCAGCTTAGCCCATCTATTTCGCGCGCGTCCCCTGCGGCTCCATTGAAACTCGCTCGCGTCCCCGCTTGCTCACCGCTACCCGTCACGGCTTTACCTTCTATGTCGCTGATCCCGTCAGCTCCATTCGCGAGCAGGCTATTTGACATTGGCTGTACGAAATCCGAAACGCTTAGGGAAACGATGCTGCGATACTCTTTTAAATGAGCAGGGCGTTCGTTAAAGAAGATGTCGATCCTCCGGAGCGCAGCGGACGGAAACGATCGGCCTCTGGATTGCCGCCGGGTGCGACTAATTATATCACCGCCCGCGGCGCGAAGCATTTGCAGGACGAACTTCAAAAACTTCGCGCGGCAAACGCCGTCAGCGAGCGTGTCACCGAACTCGAACAAATTCTGGCATCGGTCCATGTTGTCGATCCTCCGGACGCGCCGTCTAACAGCGTCACGTTCGGCGCAACGGTGACGGTGAAAGATAAAAAGGCAGCACCGAAACCTATACGGTGCTCGGTGTTGACGAACTCGAACTCGAGCCGGACGCCGTCAGTTGAATTTCTCCGATCGGCAAAGCGCTCCTGGCCGCGGACATGGGTGACTGGATTACGCTTGAGGATGGACGTACCGCGAAAATCGTCAAGATCGTACAAGATAAGGGGCCGCCAAAAGCGCAAAGCGCGCACTAGCGGCCCCTTTCTCAGATTTTCAGAGTCTTATTGTTTTGGCAGTGGATCCGACGCAAAGTTTGCGTGGACCAACATCCATTTGTCGCCCTTTTTCACAAAGACGCGAGTCGATTTTGCGCGATTCGGTGTCGTTTTTCCGTCCTTGTCCTGTGTTAGACCGGCATAGTTGTAGGTCAGAATCGCAACATCCCCGTTGTATACCTGGACTTTGGGATTGGCCATTTCCGCCCCTATCGTCTTGCCAGAGGCTTTTCCTGTAGCCTCCGCCAGCCGTAAATTCATCGCTTTGCCATCGAGACGCGTGGCATAATCGCCGTTGAACTCAGTGTAATCATCCGACGTGTCCTTCGACTGTTCGGCGACACTCGTCGGATCTTTGATCTCCGCCGCCCATTGCGCCTTCGTCATGGCAATGACGGCATCGGCTGTTGCCTGGTCGGCTTGCTGAGCCGACGCGTTCATCGCGAAAGCCGAGCAACAGGCCGACGCAACTAATACCAACATTAATTTTTTCATCTCTATTTTCCTCCGGGGAAACCCCCGTGTGTTTGAGCTGACCATGCCCAGTGTTTAGACCGCGACGGACAACGGTCTTGTTAGCTATTGCCGCCGAACCGGCTGAGAAGCCGGATGCTCGCTTGCTTGCGTTACACTGCCATAGTCCGCCGACACTGGTAAGTCAATGCATTTCGCCGGACCATCTGACGCTGATAATCGCGCAAATCAGGGTCGTATCTAAATATTGAACATTTGGTTGAAGTACACATCTACTCGTCACGTTCGTGGAGTCATTATTTTTGCCGCGCGAAGGTGATCACCCAATTTTTCTCCCAATTTTTGCCGGCATCCGCCGAGAAGGCCTGCTCAAAGCGCGCCCCATCGGCCGTGATGTCGGTGTAGGTGTTGCGGACGAAGATGTCTCGTCCGTCGAGAAGCTCCTGGTCGAAAAATTCGCCACGACCATCCTTGAACGTGCCGACCGTCGGCGGAATACCAATCATACCGTCGCGACTGCTGGCCCAATTCAAGTTCCACTGGTGTGCTTCCGGATCGTAAAGGCGCAGGCCGAGACCTTCCAGGTGACCGGCTGGCCCATCTGCCTGCACTTCGATCAGACTAGCGCGTCCATTCCAAATGGGAGTTACCTCGGAGAGGCCGTCGTACTCCAGCCATTTGGTGGAACCGATCAATTGCCCGTCGAGCCGCGACACGTGCACCTTCCAATGTCCGTAATTGAAATCGAAGTCATGGTTACGGTCATTCGCAGTCAGTGAGTCGGCGGCAGGGTCAACGGCGGTACGCGTAAGATCAACAATGATATTCGGCTCCCATGTCTTTCCCTGATCTTCCGAGAATGCCTGCTCAAAATGATGCGAGTTTGGTGTGATATCGGAGAAGATCTCCCTAACTAAAACGTTCTTGCCATTGATGACCTCCTCGTCGTAGAACTCGCCGCGACCATTCTTAAAGGCACCGAACGCGGGCGGGTCTGAAAGCACACCTTTCTTTGCGTTGGCCCAGTGAAGACGCCATTGATGCGTTTTCGGATTGTAAAGCCGCATGGCCAGACCTTTCAGATGAGTGTCGCCCGTATCCATGGTGAGTTCTTCGAGTTGGGCGCGTCCTCCCCAAACTTTTCTCGTTGATACTGTGCCTGTGCCTTCGACCCAGTCGTTCGATCCGGAAAGCGGGTTTAGCAGGCGACGCACGCGGGTCTTCCATGTTCCGACGGCAAAATCGAAGTCATGTTGACCATCGGGTTGTGTGGTGTCCGCTTTCGTCTGCTCCATATCGGTTGCCCTCGCTGAATGCGGAGTGATGCCCACGAGTAATACGGTCAGGATGGAGATTGCGATGCAGGTTTTCATGTTTGCTTTGATACCACAGCGGTGGTTACCGTAAATGACCGGTCTGGCCGAATTCTGCATAACCACTTTGAAATCTCAATTCCGCGGCATTTCGAATCTCATCACCATTGACCGACGCGCATCGAAGCCGCTTTATCAGCAGATTTACGATTCGTTCCGTAGCAGAATCATTCGCGGTGACCTTCGTGCCGGCGATCTTGTTCCATCATCGCGTGAGCTCGCGCGCGAGTCGCGCATCTCACGTCTGCCCGTCCTGACTGCATATGCGCAACTTCTCGCTGAGGGATATTTCGAGAGCCGGGTAGGCGCCGGCACGTTCATTTCCAGTTCGCTTCCGAGCCGATCAACAGGGTCTTTGCCGAGCGCTGCTCGGGGGCAGCGCCTGCTCTCGGCGCAGGTCGCAGCTCTTCCGAAATATGAGCGGCCTTCGTGGGCGGAGAGCCTGGGCCCATTCCAAGTCGGGCAGCCCGAGCTTCAGAAATTTCCAATCGAGATTTGGTTAAGGCTTGTCGCGCGCTATTCGCGCCGCATGCGTCTGAAAGCATTGCAATATGCCGGTGCGATGGGATTGCCCGAGCTCCGCGAAGCGATCGCTACTTATCTCAGGACCTCGCGTGGTGTGCGATGCGAGGCAAAGCAGATCATGATTGTGAGCGGATCGCAGCAAGCGCTCGATCTAGCAAGCCGCGTGCTGCTCGAGGCCGGAAGGGCGGCTTGGGTCGAAGAGCCTGGCTACTGGCTTGTGCATTACGTTTTGAAAGCTGCGCGATGCCGAATCGTTCCTGTGCCTGTAGATGCGGAAGGTCTAAACGTGACCGCCGGCATCAAGCTAAACCGAAATGCTCGAGCGGCCTTCGTCGCACCGTCTCACCAATATCCGCTCGGGGTCACGATGAGTGCGGCGCGCCGCCTGCAATTACTTGAGTGGGCGCAACGATCGAGGGCGTGGATTATCGAGGACGACTACGACAGCGAGTACCGATATGGCAGCCTGCCAATTGCTTCCCTCCAGGGACTCGATCGCAATGCTCGCGTTATTTACATCGGCACCTTCAGCAAAGTGATGTTTCCATCGCTGCGACTGGGATACCTGGTGATTCCAGTTGACCTGATAGAACGCTTCGCAGCGATGCGGCAAGTAATGGACATATGCCCGACGCACATCACTCAGGCTGTGATGTCAGATTTTATCCGCGAAGGCCACTTTGCCCGACACGTGCGGAGAATGCGGCCGATCTACGCTGAAAGACGGCGCGTGTTGGTCGCAGAACTCGAGCGTCAGCTTGGCGACAATGTGACGATCATGGGAGATCAAGCAGGGATGCACCTGGCCATCTTCCTCACTCCAGGCCGAGACGATCGAAAAATCGCAGCGACGGCCGCTCGACAATCGCTCTGGCTCTCTCCGCTATCGTCGTCCTACGTCGGAAGGACGCCACGTCACGGTTTTGTTCTAGGGTTCGGAAATACCAAGGCAAACGAAATTCCTCAAGCCGTTCGGCATTTGAGGAAATTGATCTGCCAATAGCAACGACGTCCGTCAGGCCTGACGCTGCGCCTATACATTTGGCATTGGCTGTGCGAAATCTGAAACGGCTAAAGGAAACGGTGGTGCGATACTCTTTTGAATGAGTAGGGCGTTCGTCAAAGAAGATGTCGATCTTCCGGAGCGCAGCGGACGGAAGCGATCGGCGTCCGGATTGCCCCCGGGCGCGACTAATTACATCACCGCGCGCGGCGCGAAGCATTTGCGCGACGAACTGCAAAAACTTCATGCAGCAAACGCGAACGGCAAGCGCGTGGCCGAATTGGAGCAGATTCTGGCATCGGTCCACGTTGTCGATCCTTCGGACCCGCCGTCGAACAGCGTTGCCTTCGGCGCAACGGTGACGGTGAAAGATAAAAAAGGCCGGACCGAAACTTATACGATCGTCGGCGTTGACGAACTCGATTTCGAACCGGACGCCGTCAGTTGGATTTCTCCGACCGGCAAAGCGCTTCTCGCCGCGGACATGGGCGACTGGATTACGCTTGAGGATGGACGCGCCGCGAAAATCGTAAAGATCGAGAGAAAAAGCGACACGTGACGAATGACCAGCCTTCGCCAAGGCTACGGCAGGCGGTGCGAGTTTAGCGTGCGCTTATTTCAATTGATCGTCGGCCAGGCCCATCGTGCGCAGGAATGCATTCCAGCGCGGGTCGTCGTGGAGATTCGGTAGGAGCGGATCTTTGCGCAAACTGGCCAGACCCGGGTCGCGTTGCCGGCGCGCACGCTCCAGCCATTCGAACGCCCGATCCTTGTCACCTCGATAGCCATAAACCTCGGCAATTTGATACGCAGCTGTTTCGCTCTCGTTTGCGGTTAATTGAGCGAGCGCCGCGTCGGATTCTGTCACGCGCTTTTGGCCCCAACGCGCGCAGCTCACGATGAGGAGGCGGCACCACTCACCCGCGTCGGCTTGCGCCGCGGTGGCGGCTTCCTCGAATTTATTCTCCAGCAAATATGATAAACCGAGTCCTGCATGCGCCCAGGGCGCCGCCGGATTCAATTCCACTACACGCGGGAATTCGGCGCGCGCTTCCGCGAATCGTTTCGTCGCCGCCAGGTTAAATGCGAGAAATGAACGCGCTTGCGCGTTGACCGGATCCAGGTCGACTGCTTTTCGATAGAGTTCGATTGCTCGATCCATGTTTCCGCGTGCTATCTCGAGGTTGGCTGCAGCGATCACAATGTTCGGATCGGCCGGAGCAAGTGCCAGCGCCTTGGCCACGGTTTGAGCCGCCGCGTTCCAGTTAAAATCGAAATTTGTCTCGATCGTCGCCCGGGCGAGCAAACCGTTAGGTAAGTCAGGCTCAATCGATAACGCCCGCGCCACGGCGTCACGCGCACTGGCCAAATGCGCATCGAAGCCTTTTTGTCCACCTTCGGTTGAAAACGCGGCAAGCCAGAGATTCGTCTGTGCGACGCCGGCCCACGCCAGAGCAAACCCAGGGTCCAATGCGACCGCGTGTTGGTAAGCAGCAAGAGCCTCACGCGCGCTTTTTTCCGAGTGGCGGTTCTCATAAAAACGGCCCTGTAGGTAAAACTCGTGCGCCTCGACGTTTTTCGTTCCGCCTTTTTCCGCCGCTTGTACTTCCGCCTGGATTTTCTGTTTGTCGGCAGAATCAGCAGCGCTACCCGTCAACCGATCGCGCACCTGCGCCACGATCGTCTCCGCCAACTCGGTCTGGACTGCGAACACGTCTTTCAAGTCGCGAGTAAAATTCTCCGACCATAGTTCCTCGCCCGTGTCAGCGCGGGTGAGCCGGGCGGCGATGCGTACGCTGTCACCGGCTTTGCGCACGCTTCCTTCCACCAAATGGGCCACACCGAGTTTCTGTCCAATCTCCTGGGCTGTCGCATTCTTGCCTTTGAATGAAAACGCCGACGTCCGCGCGGCCACATGCATTCCCGGAATCTTTTGCAGCACCGTTAAGAGCTCTTCGCTAACGCCGTCCGAAAAATATTCGCTTCCTTTGTCGTCGCTCAGGTTAACGAAGGGCAGGACGGCGACGGATTTTTGATCGGGTGTATTCGTTGGAGCGGCTGGCACCGCGTGAGCCGCAACCGACTGCTGATTTTTGCGCTGCATCCACCACCAACCCGCGAGCAGCGCGAGTATGACGAGAATAGCGGCCGGAACCAGGAGAGGTGATTTCTTTGAGGTTCGCCTCGCTGGAGATTCAGCACCTTTCTCCCAGGGTAGAATGATCCGGAAGAGATCCATCCGCAGCTTGATGTTCTTCAAATCCGCTGAACCGAACTTTTCAAATCGCGCCTCGAGCGCGTTACGAATCTGCCGCTCGACATCCATCGAGACGCAAATGCCGCCCGCGCCGGCCAATTGTTCGATGCGGGAAGCGATGTTCACCCCGTCGCCGTAGACGTCGCCGTCGCGATGAACCACATCGCCGATGTGAATGCCAATCTTGAGTTCGATGCGCCGGTTGGAAGTGACGTCGTGATTCCGTTTGGCCAGGGTGCGCTGGATCTCTATCGCGCATTGCGCCGCTTCTAACGCACTCCCGAATTCGACCAGGAAAGCGTCGCCGATGGTTTTGATTTCGGTGCCATGAAACTGCGGAAAGATTTCGCGCAACAACCGGCGATGTTCCTCCAATAGCTCGAGAGCGACTTTGTCATCGCGTTGGGCGAGCGCGCTGTAGCCCACCATGTCGGTAAACATAATGGCGGCGAGCTTGCGCTCTTCAGTCGGCATCACCCTTTTTAATGATTATCTCAGTAAATGACAATGCCCGACGTGAGCCGCCGGCGCGTCAGGAAAGCTGCGACGTGACCAGACACGAAAGTCAAAACAGTTGAGAGTTGAGTGTTAGTAGTTGAGAGATTGGAGCGGAAATATGTCCAGCAGTTACGAATTCGTGCAGCTTGATGTTTTCACGCGGACACCCCTGACGGGCAATCCGCTGGCGATTTTCACCGATGCGCGAGGTTTGAGCGATCAGCAAATGCAGGCCCTCGCGCGGGAGATGAATCTCTCTGAAACAACCTTCATCCTGCCTCGTGAGCCACAAGTTGAAGCACAGGAGGGGAAGCGGGTCCGCATATTTACAGTGACAGAAGAGTTGCCGTTTGCCGGACATCCGACGCTGGGCACAGCGCTGTATCTACACAGTACGGCAGCTTCTGGCACGGATGAGATCGTCCTTGACCTGAATGTGGGGAAAATTGGTGTCCGATTCAGCACTGACTCAAATCACAGAAGCAATCGCGTCGCCGGCGATGTTTTTGGCGAGATGCGTCAGCGCGATCCAGAATTTGGCCCCACGTTGCCGCCAGACCAAGTCGCCAGTGCCCTCGGGAGTGAGGAAATCGCAGCAGAATGGCCAAGCCAAATCGTGTCGACAGGATTGCCTTTTGCCATTGTGCCGATTCGCGATTCGAAGAGTTTGGCAAACTTGAAGCCTGATCTTGCCAGAGTCGGCGCTCTGCTGGAAGGAACCGGCGCCCACTTTTGCTACTTTATTTCTCCGGAACGCCAGAGCCGGCTTGAAGTGCGCGCCCGCATGTTTTTTTATGGCGGAGAAGATCCGGCTACTGGATCAGCTGCTGGTTGTGCCATTAGTTGGATGGTGCAACATGGCGTAGCAAAATCTGATGAGCAGGTTCTCATCTACCAAGGCGTCGAAGCCCGACGACCCAGTGAAATCTTTGTGCGCGCGACACGCGACGGTGAGAAGGTCACCAACATTCGAGTCGGCGGATACGCGGTGGAAGTGCTGCGCGGAACTGTAAGTTTGGAAAAGTGACAAGTGAGTCGGAGGTGCGAGCCGCACCGGCATTAGACTGGTATTGGCGACGAGTGACGGGAGAAGCTGAAGAAAATCGGAACGTTTTCTTCGTTACCTTCTGTTAGAATTCAGGGGAGGTGGGCCAGGAAATCGTCGACGATTTTCCACGTTTGCTCTGGCTGCTCCAGCCACGGCATGTGCCCACATTTGTCGATGAACGCCAGCGTCGAATTCTTGATCAGCGAGTGCCCTTCACAAATGTTCGCTTCTCCGGCCAGATCTTGCCGCCCTTGAAGAAGAAGCACCGGAGCCAGGATGGTTTTGAGTTTCGGCCGGATGTCATACTTCCCCTCAGCCGTCAGAAACGCTGGAGGAACGCGGAAATTGTAATCCTTGGGATTGAGTTCCATTGCCATCTGCAAAGCCTTCTTTCGATCATAGAAGTAAGCCGAGGCCGCTGCACGGAGACGTTCAAATGCGGCGCGGTCGGAGTCAGCTGCCTCTCGAGACGGCTCTCGCCAAAAGTCGCGGACTTCGATTTCACACGGCGAGAGTCGCGTACTTTGATTGTCAGAGAACACACCGAGGTATTCCGACGTGATTGGACCAGAACCAAGCGTGATTACTGCGCGTACGGCATCGGAGTATGTGCCTGCATAAGCAAGGCCCAGGATCATTCCCCACGAGTTTCCGACCACGATAAATTTCTCAGTGTGCAGTTGCTTGCGGAGGGCTTCGATGTCTTCCATGTAGGCGTTCAGATTGATCGTGGACGAGTCATACCGTGGCAGCTTCGATCTGCCAGTTCCGCGTTGTTCCCACATAATGCATCGGTATTTTTTTCCGAGCTCGTCAGCAACACCTTGCATGGAGTGGATGTCTTCACCCGGTCCGCCACTTAAGACGAGCACATAATCGCCAATCATCGGACCGACGACCCTGTAGAACAGATCGATCCCATCCCGAGTGACCTTGCCGTCGACGAAATTCTGCTGCGTCGCATCGACATCCGCCCAGACTGTGCCGGACAAATTGAGCAGACACGCCGTTACAATCGCGGCGATGTGCGATCTAAATCTTAGTTTACCGGCCATACCAACTATTCCAAACACAACGGTCTGTTTCATAACTACCTCCGATCTCGTTTGGATTTCGCTGTCGAGCCTTTGTGTATCCGGCGTCGACGCTCGGCAGCTGCAGGTGCTCGCGGTTGCTGGAACACGGTTTCGAACACGATAGTTTTAAACCGCTCAAGGGCTGCGGGACTCCGTTCCACTTTCATTCGCAGAATGGCGCCTTCCCAGGACGCCAACAGGAATTCAGCCAGTTCTGTGGCGTCAAAGTGTGAATCAACTTCGCTAGCAGACTGAGCTGCGGCGATGCACGATGCAAACAGTGTTCGCCACTCTCGAAAGATTGAATCGAGCCGTTTGCGTAAAAGTCTGCTGTGAGAACTGACTTGAAGGCTGAAGTCACCGATCAGGCAACCGAGCATCCACCGATCGCGCCCCAGCTTGTCCGTAATGACGTCGAGGTACCGCTTCAGCCGTTGGCGCGGTGTGAGAGTCTCATCGTTTAGAGTTTCGTTCACCAATCTTTTCAAGTAGTCGAAGTACTGGTCGAGCACTTCCACAGCGAAAGCCTCTTTCGAACGAAAATGGTTGGTGAACGAACCTTGAGGGGCGCCGGCCGCGGCGCAAATATCGCGCACGCTCGCTGCGTGATAACCGTACCGAAACAGGACGGGCAGCCCAGCTCGCAAAATTTGGTCACGTAAAGAACGTCTGGCCATTCTCGAGATAATACGTACGTGCGTATTGAACCGTCAACCCTATTCTGCTGCCAAGGCTGAGGTAGAAGCTCAATTTCACCAGTCACCGGATTGATTGACACTCAATCAGCCGGCGATATGGTCGGCGACGTGCCGGAGCAAAAGGAGACGCGTCGCGCCAGCCGATATGACGCAGTCATTGCGACCTTTGTTGGATTCCTGGCTCTGTGTGTTTCTGGTTACACCGCTTACATGCAGCGCCAGCAGGTGCGCGCAGCGGTCTGGCCCATCCTCGAATTCGACAGCGGCAATGGGCCTATTCATTTTAGCCTCGCCAACAAAGGCGTCGGACCAGCGATCATTAAGCATGTGATCCTGAAGGTGGATGATCAACCCGTGAAGAATTGGGCCGAGGTGCTCGAAAAAATTCTTGGGCCCGGATATCATCCGGGTGAGGAGAGCGACATGAGCGGTCGTGTGTTCTCGGCGGGTGAATCGACGAACGTTTTCACTCCGCACGATGGGGCGAACAATCCGATCCCTTTCGACAAATCCAATCCACTTTGGGCAAAATTGAATACAGATCGCAGCCGCGTCACGGTCGAGATCTGTTATTGCTCGACGCTCGGCGAATGCTGGATCTTGCGCGGTGGCGGTACGACATTGAGTACCACAACCTCGACACGTCGCTGTCCGACTCGGTCGGCGATTACATTCCAGCAGTAGTTAACAGACGTTGATAGTTGATGCTTGAGAGCTGAGAGCAGACACGCAGCAACCATGCACCGATAACAAACAAAAGGAGCAGTCATCATGGACATGAAACTCGAAGTCATCATCATTCCCGTTTCCGACGTCGATCGCGCCAAAGCGTTCTACGAGAAACTGGGTTTCCGGTTAGATATCGACTATGCCGCTAATGACGACTTCCGGGTTCTACAATTTACGCCTGCCGGTTCAGAGGCATCGATTATCTTCGGCAAGGGAATCACGTCGGCCAAGCGTGGCTCGGCGGACAGCCTGGTTCTCGCCGTGGACGATATCGACGTCGCCCGCGACGACTTGATTGCCCGCGGTGTCGACGTAAGGGAGGTCTTCCACTACGTTGGTGGTCCCTTCAATAACGCGGTGAAGAACCCACGCGTCGCCGGCCGCGACCCGCAAGGTCGTTCCTATTACTCGTTTGCCTCGTTCGAAGATCCGGACGGGAACGGCTGGCTACTCCAGGAAATCACGTCGCGGCTTCCCGGTCGGATCGACGCCGCAGCAACGAGGTTCGGTTCGGCGAGCGATCTCGCGAGCGCGCTTCGGCGTGCGGAGGCCGCTCACGGCGAGCACGAGAAACGCACCGGCCAGAGAGACGCCAACTGGCCGGATTGGTACGCCAAGTACATGGTCGCAGAGCAAGCCGGCACGGAGCTGCCGCAATGAGCGGAGAAGTTGAGAGTTGATTGTCGAGGGTTGAGAGAAGGGGATGGAAATAAAACGAGGTGGTTCTCAAGCGTCCACGAAAGGTCCAGCTGATTGGTTCACCGGCACAGTTCGCATTGATCCGTTATTCCAAGCACCCGATCCGGCACGCGTGGCCTGTGCGAACGTCACGTTTGAGCCGGGTGCTCGCACCGCCTGGCATACACATCCACTCGGGCAGACGTTGATTGTCACGTCCGGTCTTGGTTGGGCGCAGCGCTGGGACGGACCAACCGAGGAAATCCGGCCAGGTGACGTTGTCTGGTTTGCGCCTAACGAGAAGCATTGGCACGGTGCTACGCCGACGACCCCAATGACGCATATCGCCATTCAGGAGGCGCTGGACGGCAAGCCAGTGGATTGGATGGAAAAGGTCAGCGACGAACAATATCGCGCCTAACGAGTCAGGAATGCGACTTCAATTATCGAGAAGGCTGGTTAACCGCGCCCTGCGTCACGGCACAGCGCGTCATGAGATCTCGCCCCAAGCTACGCGACGGCGTCCATAGACCGTCGCTGCAGATGCTTGTTTCCGGATTCGGTTTTCAACAGGAAAGCTTTGGTCTCCAGACCGCCGGCGAATCCGGTTAGCTTGCCGTTGGCACCGATTACCCGATGGCAGGGGACGATGATGGAGATTGGATTTCTTCCGTTGGCCGCTCCGACTGCTCGCACCGCTTTTGGACGCCCGATTTGTCTTGCGATCTCCCCGTAGCTGCGAGTCTCGCCGAAAGGGATGGCCGCCAGCGCGCGCCACACTTGCTTTTGAAATTCGGTTCCGGCGAAATCGAATTTCAGGGAAAATTTCTTGAGTTTGCCTGCGAAGTAATGGTTCAGCTGGCGTTCCGCCTCGAGGAGCACCGGATGATTTTTGTCTTCCATCAACGGTGCGAGCCGGACTCGTTTCGGATCGTCGTTTTCCCACAGGATAGCGGCTAATCCGCGCTCGCTCGCTACCAATTTCAGCCGGCCGACGGGAGACTTCATGGTTTTGTATGAATAAGTCTTGTGCTTGTCTTTTATCGTTTTCATCTCTTTAAGATGAGGCGTTTTTCGAACCACGCTGGCCGTTTTCGGACATCAAACTTAAAATAACCTCATGTCCGAAAATGGCCGGTATCCGGGCCGATCATGGTTTAGGGTAAGGTATGATCAACAGTCACGCTGCCTACAGCGCTCTGACCTCTCGCGATCCTCGCTTCGACGGGATCTTTTTCGTCGGCGTCACCTCCACCGGAGTTTACTGCCGGCCAATCTGTCCAGTGAAAACACCGCTGCAGAGAAATTGCCGTTTCTTCGAAAGCGCGTTCGCCGCGGAGAAAGCATTGTTCCGTCCGTGCCTGCGGTGCCGGCCTGAACTGGCGCCGGGCCAAGCGCCGATCGATAACTCGAATCGCGTCGCTCATCTCATTACGCGTCGCATCGATGAAGGACTGATCGACGAGGGCGCCGGGCTGGAAGAAATCGCGGCGGAGTTTGGAATCAGCTCGCGTCAGTTGCGGCGCATTGTGCAGAAAGAACTTGGGGTGTCGCCAATCGAACTGATGCAGACGCGGCGTTTGCTTCTGGCGAAACAGTTACTCACCGAAACAAAATTGCCCATCACTGAAATCGCGTTCGCGAGTGGCTTCTCCAGCCTGCGCCGTTTCAACGACGCTTTCGGCACGCATTATCGCATGCCGCCGAGTCATCTACGCAAGCGCGCGGCCGAGCACCACGAAGCGATCGACGCAGGCCGCACCTCGACTTTGCAACTGAGTTACCGGCCGCCGTACGATTGGCAGGAAATCCTGAAATTCCTCGGTGCTCGCATGATTCGAGATGTGGAATTCGTGACCGCAGACAGCTATGCGCGCACGGTTCAGTTAGGCAAACGCACCGGCTGGATCAATGTCACGCACGCGCCGGAAAAACGCGGGCTCGTGGTCGAGTTCACGCACGCGCTTGCGCCGGTCCTGCCGGCGTTGTTAGGCAGGCTACGCAACTTGTTCGACCTTACGGCGCGGCCGGATCTGATCGCGGCGCATTTGATGAAAGATAAGTTTTTGAAAAAAAGCGTGACGAAGAATCCGGGCCTGCGCGTGCCCGGCGCGTTTGACGGTTTCGAAATGGCCATCCGCGCGATTCTTGGACAGCAAATCACAGTGAAAGCTGCGACGACGATCGCGGGCCGTTTCGCTGAAGCGTTTGGTGAGAAAATACGGACGCCGTTTCCTGAGCTCACACGACTCTCGCCGCTCGCCGCGCGCATTGCCAAAGCCAGCGTAGGCGACATCGCGAGGCTCGGAATCGTAGGGACGCGCGCGGCGAGTATCCTTGCTTTAGCGCGGGCATTCCAAGCCGGCTCGTTAAAACTCGACGCCGGAGCCAGTCCCGAAGCCGACATCGCGCAGCTAACCGCGCTGCCAGGCATCGGCCAATGGACGGCGCATTACATCGCCATGCGCGCTTCGCGTTGGCCGGATGCTTTTCCGAAGGAAGATATTGCGGTACGCAACAGCCTTGGCCGAGTGAGTACGAAACAAGCGGAACAAATTTCCCAAGCCTGGCGTCCATGGCGTAGCTACGCCGTGATGCATCTGTGGAAGAATCTGCGAAACCATAGCCGAATCATGAGTCAGCGCCGAATCGCATCTAATCGATAAATCAAAAAAAAGTCTTATGAAAAGAGAAATCATTCGTGTCGAACCTTTGCCGAACGTCGCAAGGCGATGCTGATCGATCTGGTTATCTTCGAGGTCGGCCTATGATGGGAGGGATCTTCGCGATTACTGTGGCTGCGCGTAGAGAGTCCGACTGAGGCGACGACCGAAGAGCACGACAAGAAGACCGCCGCCGGCGGCGATGGCCGCGTGCATGGCCCAAAACTGTACGGGCGTCATCTTTTCGTAGAAGCCGCCGATCCAGCCAATCAGGTTGTTCGAAATGAACAGACTCATGAAGGTGAGTCCCATCAATGTTGCATTCACCTTGGCCGGCGCGGCGCGCGAAACCAAGGCGAGAAGGACGGGCCAGTAGTAAAGGAAGGAAATTCCCAATAAAGCGCTATAGAGGAATGGCCAGATCGGATGAACAGGCGCATCACGCGAAACAAGAATTGCGACGACCAAGATCAGATTGCTTGCGGCTGTGATCCAGGCACCCATGCCGATCTTTGCCAGGTCGTTAGGCTCGCGACGCCGTAATGCCTGGCGGCGCCAGATGCAGAGCACCAGCGGCACGCACAGGACGCTTGAAACCGAGTTGATCGATTGGAACCAAGGCACCGGGATTCGGAAGCCGCCAACATCAAGCGCGACATGCTGTTGAATCCAGACCGGATTCACGTTGAAGACCTGATAGAACGCCGTCGACTGAAAGATTGTAATGATCATTACGGCGATGAGCGCGTAAACGATGCGCTTCTCGACGGCCGTGAGTCGAGTCCCTTCGAACTCCCGTCGCTCCACTCGCGCAGGCAGGTAGCGGTATCCGTACAGATAAGTGGCAAGGCCAAGGAGCATGAAAATCGCGGCGATGCCGAAGCCGTAGTGCCAGCCATAAACCTGTGCGAGCACACCGCAGAGCAAAGGTCCGGCGACTGCTCCGATATTGATTGCGGTACTGAAGATGACGAAACCGCGAGTGCGGCGCGCTTCGTCCTCTGGCGGATAAAGCGCGCCGACCTGCGCCGAAATGTTGCCCTTCAAAAAACCCGAGCCAATGACAAGCAGGAGCAGGGCGAGGAGGAATGATTGATCAAATGTCATCGCGATATGACCGGCACTCATCGAGAGAGCGCCGATCACGACAGCATTCCGCTGTCCGATCCAGCGATCAGCAATCATGCCGCCGAGCAGCGGCGTGAAGTAAACGAAACCGGAGTAAAGTCCGAAAATCTGCGAGGCGAGCGCCTGCGTCGAGAGCGGTCCGACAACTGATTCCAGCGCGGCACGGAATCCGGAAAATCCACTGATATGCTCGACATGTCCCGGCAGCAACAACTGATTTACCATGTAAAGGGCGAGCAGCGCCGTCATTCCGTAATAGGAAAATCGTTCCCATGCTTCGGTGAAGGCGAGGTAGAAAAGCCCTTTGGGATGACCCATGAAGGTTACTTCCTTGGCGCGCGTCAACACGGCTCCACGTGTGGTTATTAGATCGTGCTCGCCTGCCATTTATGCAGAACCCTAACAGAGGCATGCGCGCAGTTGCTAGCGTTGAACAAGGCGCGAGCGGCAACTATTCTTCGTCAATCGTGATGAACGAGCACCGAATCGCTGATGACGTGATGCTTATGTCGTTTCCGTGGCGGACGCTTGGAATCGATTTCAGGCGAAATGTGACATTGCTTCGACTCGCGGACGGCCGAGTCGTAGTTCATTCCACAGCGCCATTCACTGAGCAGGACATTGCAGTAATCAAACGCTTCGGTGAACCAGGCTGGTTAGTGGAAGCAACGTTGATGCACGACACCTTTGCCAAAGAAGGTCGAGCGGCGCTGCCGAATATTACCTATCTCGCTCCGGACGGTTTCGCGAAGGCGACCGAAGTGCCGACGGAATCTTTATTGCCTCCACCTCAAGAGTGGGATGGCGAGATTGATGTCTTCAAGATCGATGGCGTGCGAATGAACGAGCACGCTTTGTTTCATCGGCGGTCGCGCACGCTCGTGATGGCTGACGTGTTTTTTTCCTTTCCAAAGGAGATTTCCGGGTGGCCGCGTTTTTTTGTGCGGCGTGTCATGCGTATGCCGCGATTATTTGGAATTAGTTCCTTCTATCGTTTATTCGTAATCCGCGACAAGGAAGCGTTTGCCCGTTCCACGAGCGCACTGCTCGCATTAGATTTCGAACGACTCGTGGTGGCTCACTGGCAGCCAGTCGAGACGGACGCGAAACGGGCCGTCGAGCAAGCGCTACGCTAGATAGCGCTTCGATTCTCACCTGAAAGAGGGAATTGGGATTGACTCTGGCGTGGCACTGCAAAATCCCACGCACGCGCATGGACCGCGACTTGATCGTGATCGATAAATTGAGTGAAACGATCGATCCGATTCCTTATAAGGGAGATAACATCAACCATGCATCCAACTACCTACAACGCGAAAGCTTACTCCGCTGCCAGTGAAACATCACCGCTCGCTTCCACCAAGATAGACCGTCGTGAACCGACCGAACGCGATGTGCAAATTGAAATTCTCTTCTGCGGCATCTGCCACTCCGATCTGCATTCTGTCCGGAACGAGTGGAGCGAGTTCATGCCCACTGTGTACCCGATCGTGCCCGGTCATGAGATCGTGGGCCGCGTGACGAAGGTCGGCTCGGCAGTTACAAAGTACAAACCCGGCGATGTCGTCGCGGTCGGCTGTATGGTCGATTCGGATCGTACCTGTCCGCAGTGCAAAGCTGGCTTTGAACAGTACTGCCCGAACATGATCCTCACGTTCAACTCCCCCGATCAGCATCTCGGAGGCAGAACATACGGCGGCTACTCCGAAAGCATCGTTGTTGATGAACATTTTGTTCTGCGCGTTCCTTCGAATCTTAAACCAGACGCCGCTGCGCCGCTGCTCTGCGCCGGGATCACGACATACTCGCCGATGCGCCACTGGGGCGTTGGCAAGGGCAAGAAAGTCGGGGTGGTCGGTCTCGGCGGACTCGGCCACATGGCCGTAAAATTTGCTCACGCCTTCGGAGCCCACGTCGTCGTTTTCACCACTTCGCCTAACAAGAAGGAAGACGCGCTCCGCCTCGGCGCCGATGAAGTCGTTATCTCCCGCAATGCCGGCGAAATGCAAAAGCACGCAGGCAGCTTCGATTTCATCCTCGACGCTGTCTCAGCCGATCACGACATCAATGCGTATATCAACCTGCTCGGCCGCGATGGTAACCTGACGCTCGTTGGCGCTCCGGCGGAACCGTTGCGCGTTCCTGCATTCAGCCTCATCATGCGACGCCGTAGTCTCGCTGGCTCTGCCATCGGCGGCATCACTGAAACGCAGGAGATGCTCGATTTCTGCGGCGAGCATAACCTCACTGCGGATGTCGAAGTTATCCCGATCCAGAAAGTCAACGAAGCTTACGAGAGATTGCTGAAGTCCGATGTGAAGTACCGTTTCTCCATCGACATGGCGTCTCTTAAGTCAGAGTGAGCAGAAAAGTTGATCGTTGATTCGCCTTCGTGCGAAGCTCCGGCGCGACAGGTAGTTTGTAGTTGAGAGCAGCGCTCAGAGCAGAGAAGTTGGAGATTCCGAAGATGCAGAAACGCAAATTAGGAAAGAGTAATCTGGAAGTGTCAGCCATCGGGCTGGGCTGTATGGGAATGAGCTTTGGCTACGGTCCGCCGAAGGACAAGAATGAGATGATCGCGCTGATTCGGGCGGCCGTCGACCGCGGTGTCACGTTCTTCGATACCGCTGAAGTGTACGGCCCCTTCATCAACGAAGAACTCGTGGGCGAGGCCCTCGCTCCTGTCCGTGAAAAAGTAGTGATCGCCACGAAGTTCGGATTCAAATTTGGTCCCAAAGGTGAGCAGATCGGGCTCGATAGCCGACCCGAGCATATCAAGCAAGTTGCTGAAGCTTCGATGAAACGACTAAGGACCGATGTGATCGATCTGTTCTACCAACATCGTGTTGATCCCAACGTGCCAATCGAAGACGTGGCGGGCGCGGTGAAAGACCTGGTACACGAAGGGAAGGTAAAGCACTTCGGTCTTTCCGAAGCGGGAGTGCAAACAATCCGTCGCGCACACGCAGCCCAACCGGTCACAGCGCTCCAAAGCGAATACTCATTGTGGTGGAGAAAACCCGAGGAGGAAGTGTTACCGACGCTCGAAGAACTCGGGATCGGTTTCGTTCCATTTAGCCCTCTCGGCAGAGGTTTTCTTACGGGCAAGATGAACGACAACACTTCGTTCGACAGTTCGGACTTACGCAGTACGCTTCCGCGTTTTACGCCGGAGGCTCGCAAAGCGAATCAGGCGTTGGTTGATCTGCTCGGAGAAATCGCAACGCGCAAGAAGGCGACATCTGCTCAGATCGCGCTCGCCTGGTTGCTCGGTCAAAAGCCATGGATTGCTCCAATTCCTGGCACCACGAAGCTGAAGCGCCTGGAGGAAAATATCGGAGCGGCTGAAATCGAACTTACGGCGAACGATCTTCGCGAAATCGAAAACGCCGCATCAAAGATCAAGGTGCAAGGTGCTCGATACCCGGAAAAGCTCGAGCAAATGACTGGGCGGTAGACAAAGTGATGAGTGATGAGTGATGAGTGACCAGAAGGGTTGAGAGCTGAAGACAGCCCAGTCGTCCGGAAGGAGAGAAAGTGCCCGCAATTTTCGATCGTGTCCTCACAGTAAATCTCATCTTGAACACCGCGATTTTCTATGTTGCGGCTCGGCTGTATTTGCTGCCCTTGGTTCCGCGCGTTCGACCGCAAGGCATTCTTGTTCCCATCCTCCTTTTGCATTCAATGCGACATCTTGGCCTGATGTTCCTGACTCGCGGCGCCACTTTTCCGGGAATGCCGCCACAGTTTGCCTATCCGGCCGCATTTGGCGATCTGATAACTGCCGTCCTTGCGTTCGCAGCAATTCCACTCGTGTTGCGCGGCAGTACTCTCGCCAAGCCGGCGGTGTGGAGTTTCAATATTTTCGGAACTCTCGATCTGCTTGCAGCGATCACCTTCGCCACGATTTACAATGCGCCAGTCGCAATGGGACCAGCCTATTGGATTCCAGCCTTTTGGGTTCCACTATTGTTGGTCACGCATTATGTGACTTTTGTTCTTCTTCGTCGTCGTTGGTAGCTTTGAGTCGCTGCGACTGTTTCTGATCGCAGGTAGCGTCACACGTGGTGTGTCTGTCGACCAGAACCTATCTCGCAAATCGAAACGGCCTGAGGGCAGGCCATCTCCAGCGTTCCGATGGAGTCGGGCCGCCCTCGGCCCGCAAGCAACCGCGCCAAAGTATTTACGAGATGGCTTCTAACGCGTGTTCCAGAATGTCAGCGACCTTTTTAATCGTGTTCCAACTGCGCGTAGTGGCTGGCACACCGAGGAGCTTCTCGATTTTACCGAGGTAACTGATCGCTTTCATCTGGCGCCGAGCGAGACCAGACGTTTCAGTGCAGCATCGGCATCGGAGACGCCCCAGTAGACGACTACGCCGCACGAACCCGCGGACGAGGATGGATCGGGATCCAGACCGAGCTCGTAGCCGCCAACGTTGAAGCCAACGTAAAACGGTTGGTCGAAGTAAGGCTGAATCGCCAGGATCTTTGAATGCCACGACTTTCCCTTGGCCAGGTCAGGAGCGTGATAGATGGCCGTGCGAAGGCCCAGAAATCTTGGGTTGGCAGGCGACGGTTTCACTTGGTTTCAGTTTGACCGCTGGAGGACATAGAAAACATAACCGTAGCTGTCTTCTGAAATTTTAAACGTCTCGATTTCCTTCAGAGTCTCGACGGCAAAATCCCTGACATCGACATTCGAATGATTCACGAGCGATTTCGCGCGCGGTTCGAGAACGTCATAATAATCTTTCACCCATGCTTCTTTGGGAAGCGTGTAGGTGTTGAATATTTTGTAACCCGCTTCTTCTGCTATCGCGATGTTTTGCGGAACAGATTGCATGTCTTGATATTCTGATCGGAAGAATTCCGTCACTGCGTTCGGAATTTGCTCGCGGAGCCAGCACAATTCGGTTACCACCGCGAAACCATTCGGCTTGATCGCTTTTGCCCAGGTGCTAAGCGCGTTGGCGAAGCCGATGTTGTAGGCTGCGCCTTCTGCCCAAAGCAGATCGATTTTTGGAAAGACACTGGGAATGTCTTTCATGTCCATACAGTGGGTGCGTACCAGATGAGCCAGGCCTTTTTCTTTGGCGCGTCGCTTCAGGCGACTTAGGAATGGTTGATACGAATCGACTGCCTGAATTGGTGTCACAAGCTCGCTCGCCAGCACGAACGTTTGACGTCCCGCGCCACAGCCCGCGTCAACAACGACTTCAAACCGGTGTCGCGGCAGAGACTGCAAAACATAAAGACTAAGGCTGTCGTCTCCTGGACTAAGCTTGTCCATATCTGCGAACAACAGGTCAACCGGATTCGGAGTTTTCATCCTACGAGGACGAATTATTGCGCTTTCGCTCTAGCGTCGAGGATCTGCGGCAGCAACGTGTCGCGCACGTAATGCCAATACGGAACAATCTCAAGTGCGGCGCGCGCATTGCGTTCCGCTGCCTCAAAATCGGGCATCCTCTTATTTGCAAACGAATAGGCTAGACTCATCATCAGTTCCGGCTTGCCCCATGACGGTTCAAGCGGGTCATCGCTCGTTTTGATTTTCGAACAGACTTCTAATCCCCGCAGATAATTTTCGATCGCCTTGTCCTGGCCACCGCCGTGCTCGGGAGGAGTGCTCCATAGAATCGGGCCGCGCACCCAAATCAGGCGTGGATTATCGGGCGCCATATCAGTGGCTTCCTTGAGCAGCGGCATGATCTGGCCAACTAATTCTTTCGCGCGCGCCTGGTCTTCCCGGTTCATGAACGCCAGGTAGCCCAAACACGAAAGCGTCCCTACTTTGGCATCGAGAAATGTGGGATCCTTGTCCATCGCGATCTTGAATTCGTCGAGCGCCGTGTTGAGGTGTTGCTCCAGCTCCTTTGGATCGACGGAATCGTTGAAGCCGTTGATGGCCCGCCTCCATTGAGCAAAGCCGCGCCAGTACCGGATTCGCGACACGAGTTCCTTGTCTTCCAGAAAAGGCTTTAGATCATCGTAGCCCTTTTGCATCGCGGCTTGGTCGCCCGCGTAGTCCGCGTGTTGAATCTGCGCAACAATCCGGGGGACTTGTTCCCGGTCGTTTGCCGAAATTGTGGGAGTAACAGAAAGCGAAACGAAAGTGACAATTAAAGCGGTGGCGACCGCGCGATTCTTGTTGGGACACGTATTGATGTTTTTCATAGATAGCCTTCGTGTTTGTGAACGAAGAGTACGGCCACAGCTCGATTTACCCACAAGAATGTCGCGAGTGGTCGCGGAAGAGTCGCGAAAATGTGGAATCAGGGCGCGACCGACGCGCAACTAAAGTGGTTTGCCCAGAAGCTCGAACAATTTGTCCTTGTAGCTTCGGCTAAGCGTAAGCTTTGTTCCGTCTTCCAAGAGTATGGAGTGCTCTCCGCTAAACAGCGGTTGCAATTCTTTAATCCGTTCGACGTTGACAATAGCCGAGCGATGGATCCGGCTGAATTTTCTTGGATCGAGTTGTGCCTCCATCGCGTTTAACGTTTGTCGCACCATCGGACTGACTTTGCCCGTATGCAGGTGCACATATTTATCGTCCGCTTCTATCCAATTAATTTCGTCAGTACTCAGGAAAGTGATGCGCCCGCCCGTCTTGATCACAAGGCGCTCCAGGTATTGCGGCTTGTTCTTGATACTCTCCAGTAGTGCGCTCATCTGGAGACGTCCGTCTTTCTGACGCTGGGAACGGAGCCGCTCCTTCGCATGCTGAATCGCGTCCTTGAATCGCGCCTGGTCGAAAGGCTTTAAGAGATAGTCGAGCGCGTGAAGCTCGAATGCTCGAATGGCATATTGTTCGTAGGCTGTGGTAAAGATTATCTCTGGCAATTGATCGACTCCGATCGATTCGAGGACAGCGAACCCGTCCATCTCCGGCATCTGCACATCGAGGAAGACAACGTCGGGGTTCTGTTTCCTGATCATCGCGACGGCGTCTTTGCCATTACTGCATTCGCCGACAATTTCGACATCGTGATTATCCTTTAACATTCGACGGATAAATTTCCGCGCGAGCGCTTCGTCGTCAGCGATCAAAGCTCTAATCGGCGCATTCTTCATGTCTCTTGTTGCTCCATTGAAAAATCTGCCTCTCGCTGGAACGGGATTTCCATCACGACGGTTAGTCCTCCGTCTTTGCTGTTCATAAGTTCAAAACGAAAATCAGATCCGTAGATTTGATTGAGCCGCGCGCGCACGTTGCTCAAACCTACCCCCTGTTTCTCGATCAAGTCGCCGTTCGAGACTATCCCTGGCCCGTTATCTTTTACTTCAAGCCGGAGCGAGCCGTTCAGGCGCTTTGCTTCAATGTGGATACGACCTGGCGTTGCGCGAGGGGCGATCGCATGTTGGATCGCATTCTCGACCACGGGTTGCAGAATAAGATGAGGGACTGCCGCAGAGAGCGTCGTCGGTTCGATTTCAAACGCGACGGTTAGCCGATCTCCAAAGCGCACCTGTTCTATTTCCAAATAAGTGCGAAGGAATTCGATTTCTTCTTTAAGGGTGACCAACTGCTGCTCGGAATTCTCGAGAGTTAGTCGGAGGAAGTCGCCGAGCCGCGCAATCATGCTGTTTGCTTTTGATGGGTCTTCCAAAACGAGTGATGAGATCGAGTGCAGCGTGTTAAAAAGGAAATGCGGATGAAGTTGCATTTTCAGGGCTCTGAGCTGCGCCTGGGCGAGTTGGGTTTTGAGAGATGATTGCGCCAACTCGCTCGCCCGAAAGTTTTGATAATACAGCAGCGCATGGACCGCGATTACGATCAGCGAAGCGATAATCAAATCGATATAGAATCCGAACCCGAAATAGGCGCGGTAACAGTCGATGAGTGCGGGGAACTGTCGCCTCAGGCGGGGAGTGATGAACCAAAGGACGGCAAGGTGAATAATTTGATGAATGCCGGCGAATGAAACTAGCGCCGGAAAATGAAGAAACAGGTTACGAAGATTGAGAGGACGGAGTTCGATTGGAAAGCGGCGGCTGAAACGAAAAATGAGCGGGGAAAGGATCGCCCAAAGATAGAATTGGACCAGATTCAGCCTGAGCGCAGAGACGAAATCGAATTCTTTATTATTTTCACCAACCGCAGCCGCATACGAAACCGCCGCGAAGATAACGCTCACCAGCGTACAACCGCCGAAAACAAATGCCGCTCTGCGCCAGTTTGTTTTGAGGTAGCCCATGACGACTCACCCAGATTATATCAACGCGGCATTTAAAGGAGGATCCTTCTAAAAAAATGTCGTGAGTGGTCGCGAAAACGGCGCGAACTCACCGGATCAAGGCCCGATTAGCACTCGACTAAAGCGGTGTTCCCAGAAACTGGAACAATTTGTCCTTATAGTTTCGGCTGAGTGTCAGGCGCGTGCCAGCTCTGCAGCTCGGCACCGCTGCTCCGCAACGGACGCATCTAAACTATGCTGATGACGATAAAATTTTTTCAGTTTTGCCTGAGTGAGTTGAACCTGCCGCGACAGACGGCGGCGTCATGAGACGCGCAGACCGATGAGCGAATGTGATCAAGAAACGAATCAACCCGCGCGACTGAACTCCGGTATGGAAGTCACCGGTTCTGGTCAGAAAATTGCCGGCTCAAAAGCTTCAAAGGTGAGAGCGTCGGCAAACGGGCTGATCTCAAGCAATGACACGCATCTGGATAGATCTTAACAGAACACGGGTGCCAAACGCAAGAGGACCAGCGGAAAAGCTGAAAGGCCGAAAAACTGAAATGCTCAGTCGCGAAGAATTTTCGCGACTTTTTCGATCGTGTTCCAGCTGCGTGTGGTGGCGGGCACACCCAGAAGTTTCTCGATCTTGCCGAGGTAGCTGATCGCCTTCATCTGTCGGCGATAGAGACCCAGGACGAATCTGTCTTGGACCGCAATTATTTTCAGCAGCCAGTCCTCATCTGAGGGGAGGCTGAGAGGAAGCGCAGGCCGCGCAGGAAGTCGTTTCGCTAATACATTCACAAACCGAGTTATGTTGGGACCAGATGGTTGTCGTGCGAATGGATTTTTTGATGTGAGCCTAATGATGTCGCGTGCGGGACAAATCATGATCTCGCATTTGAATGGCAACTTTCGGGCGAACGCAGCGCGTAGAGTCGATTCACTCACATCTTCGCGCACCACGAACGTGCCCACCGCGCCGATATTCACGACACCAAACTTCGCCAGCTGCTTGGCGATGGCAGCCGGTTGACATCGATTCGCCCCACCGACGTTCACCGCACGAAGAAATACCACCCAGTGCATGCGAGCCATCTATTATAGGAGCAAGAAGCGAGGACTCTGAAGGAAGTTGAGCGTCGATAGTTGGGAGTTAGATACAGGCACGTTCGACGCCAATCGGTCCGGCGGTACGGTGCCGGCATTTACTGTGCGCGTAGGGCGATAATGGGGTCGACCTTCGTTGCGCGCAGTGCCGGAATGTAGCTGGCGAGGATTGCGACGGCGAGCAACACCAGTGAGATGCCGAAAAAAGTGACTGGATCTGTCGCACTGATACCGAACAGCAAACTTTGTAGTACTCGCGTCAGAAGAAATGCTGCCGCCAACATGCTGCCGCCAACCCAAGCATCATACCTATGCTCACTAGTTTGAGTCCTTGGTTGACTATCATTTTCAATACGTCGGTCCGTCGTGCACCGAGCGCCATGCGAATGCCTATCTCGTGAATGCGTTGCGCGACTGAGTAACTCATCACCCCGTAAATTCCCACGGCCGCGAGAATCAATGCCAGAGCGGCAAAGATACCTAACAAGAGCATGCTGAACCGCTGCCTGGCGATCGCCTCTGACACGATATGGTCCATCGTGTCGACGTTAGCGACCGGTTGATCCTTGTCCACGGCCCATATCGCATCGCGAATTGAGGTGGCGAGGCTCATCGGTTCCACGCTTGTCCGCACAATCAATGCATTCGCTGCCAAGTCCTTCAGCTGCCGATAAGCGAAATACATTTGCATCTTGGGCTGCGCAATGAAGTCGTTTTGCCGGACATCTTTTACAACGCCAATCACCTCTCGCCAGGGTACGTCCGAAGTCGTCGCACCAGGCTTCAGGCGTTTGCCAATGGGGTCCTTTCCCGGCCAGTAGTGCTGAGCGGTTTTCTCGCTAATCACCACCACGTTTTTGGAATCCGCCTTATCCTGATCGGTGAAGTCGCGGCCGCGAATCATTGGAATTCCCATAGTGCTGAAGTAGCCTGGCCCAATTGCGCGGTAGATTACATCGGGCCACTGGCCCGGCGGCGGATCGGGAATGCCTTCGACGGCAATACTCATCGAATCCCCGTTGTAAGTGAACGGCAAGTTGCCGGCGACAGCTACTGATTGAACGCCGGGCAGGGCGCGGATGCGAAACAACACCTCATCGAAAAACACTGAGCGCCGTTCCCCGTCCGGATACCTCAGCTCCGACAGGTCTACTTTCATAGTCAGGAGATGATCGGCGCGAAACCCGGGATCGAGATTTCGCAAGTGCAGAAAACTGTTGATGAGCAATCCCGCGCCAATGAGAAGAATGAAGGAGACTGCGATTTCGCCGACGACAAGCAAATCACGAAGACGATTTCCTTTTTTGCCGATGGCGGAGTCACGGCCGCCTTCTTTCAACGAATCGTTTAGATTGGAGTGGGACGCGTGCATCGCTGGCGCGAGTCCGAATACAATTCCGGTCAACAAGGCGAGCAACGCCGTAAACACGAGCACCTTTCCGTCAATGCTGATCGTCTGTGTCTGCGAAATGGTTACAGGAATGAACGTCTTCAGCACGCGGATTCCTGCCAACGCAAGGAGCAAGCCGAAACCGCCGCCGAGCAACGCTAACAATACGCTTTCGGTTAGAAACTGACGCGTCAGGCGGGAACGGCTCGCGCCGAGCGCAAGTCGCAATGCAATTTCCTTTTCGCGCACCGCGGCGCGAGCCAACAGCAGATTGGCAACATTGGCGCATGCAATGAGAAGCACAAACCCGACGGCTCCAAGCAGGATGAGCAGCGCGGGCTTAATATCGCCGACCACTTCCTCGTGTAGTGGCGTCACGGTCGCGCCGATGCGCGTGTTGTACCGTGGATATTCCTTGGAAAGGCGGGCGGCAATCGTCTCCATCTCAGCTTGAGCCTGCTTAAGAGTGATGCCAGGCTTGATCCGCGCGATCACGTCGAGAAAATGATTACCGCGCTCCGTTGTTTCCTCATTGGTAAACGCGATTGGCACCCATACCTTGTCGTTCCAGTTGCCATAGGCGGGCAAGTGCACCGAGCGCGGCATGACGCCAATCACATTGTAGCTTTCCCCATTCAACGTGATGGCGCGTCCGATGACGTTGGAATCAGAACCGAAGCGGCGTTGCCAGAGTGAGTAGCTCAGGAGAACGACGTGTGTGCCAGGACGGTCGTCATCCGGCACAAATGTGCGTCCCAGCAGTGCCGGAACGCCTAACAAGTCGAAGAGATTTGCCGAGACGCGGCGACCATCGAGGCGATCTGGTTCGCCGACGCCGGTCAGGTTGAAGCTGCGCTCGGACATCGCTGCCATCCCAGTGAAGACGGTGTTCTGTCTTTGCCAGTCGATGAAGTTAGGCGGCGACGGAGTATTTTTCGGAAAACCAAGATGGGTGGCATTTTCCCACACCATCACCAGTTGTTCAGGGTTTTTGAAGGGGAGCGGCCGCAACAGCACGGCATTCACGGCGCTAAAGATTACAGTGTTTGCGCCGATACCGAGCGCGATCGCAACAATAGCAATGCTCGTGAAGGCCGGATTCTTCGCCAGCGTGCGCAGCGCATAGCGCAAATCCTGCCAGAGGTCGGCAAACATGTTGATTTTCTCTTCAGTTCCCAATGTCACGCCGGCCGCCGATACCCGCTGCTCCACATGTTTCAGCTCGCGGCCTAACAAATCAGGCGCGCTGAGCTGCTCTAGGACTTGTTTGCGGGCTTCGTCTTCCGAGGCACCACAGCTGAGCGCCCACTCGTATTCCTCTTCCAGATGCTGCGAAAGCTCTTCAACGATTTCCGCCTCGCGCACTGGAGATAAGCCAAGTTCCGCCAGGCGCGCTCTGATCTCGATCTTGAAATCAGGCATGTTGAATCCCTGTGATCAGGTTGATGGCTTCAACGAACTCACGCCAGCCGGCGCGTTGCTTCGACAGCACGTTCTTACCCGAGCTGGTCAGACGATAATAACGGCGGCGACGTTGGCCGGCCTTTTCAACCCAGCGACCGCGAATCCAGTTCCGTTTCTCAAGTCGATAAAGCAAAGGATACAGGGAAGCGACATTAAATCGGATCGCGCCGCGTGAACGCAGCTCGATTAGCTGCGCAATCTCATATCCGTGCCTGGGCCGACTTTCGAGGAGGGCTAAAATCATCAATTCGGCGCTGCCCTTTTTTAGTTCGCGATCGGGAACTGGCGATGCCATATATTGCAAAGCCATATATGTCGTAACAACGACTGTCAATTGGAATCTCACCCAGCATGTCAAACATTCTACTGGTACGCGATCGCAGCCCAGAGAGTGGACTTCGTCTATGGTCGCGCACCACAAACGTGTCGACCTCACCGTTCGTTGAATCCGGCGGGGGCATCTACTGCATCGAAATGGACAACCACTATGATGAAACTCGAACGTCTTAATCTTACGGTCGTTGTCGGGTTAACTCTTTACGCAGTCGGTTTGGCAGTCCTTTGGCAGAACAAAAACTTCGAGCCTGGCGGAGCGCTCATCGTGCTCTTTCTGTTTGGACTGATCTTTCCAGCACTCGCGTGGCTGGCGACCATCCCCGCCGTTCCGTTGTCGATCTCAATTCGTCCGAGCGGATGCGAGATGCTTGTGCTCGCTGGTTTTATCGTCGGATTGTCGATCTATCTCATCGGCGGTCCGCAATGGATCGACAATCATCTTCCAGAGGCTTGGACCGATTCATCGAAGATCAAACTCTTGGTTACGCTTGCAAAAAAATTGATTGTGTTTGTCGCGATTCCATTTGCGGTCTTTCGCTTTGCATTTAGTTATCGACTCCGCGATTTCGGGATTCAATTCCAAGGCTTACGCGCTCTGGCTGGCAGTCATTTGCCGGTAGTCCTGGTTGTCGGCTCCGCATTGGTCGCTTTTCAGTATTTCGTAGGTAGCGGGGCTGCGCCCGTGCGGCATGGCAACTTCAGCATGCATCAGCTGTTGGTTGGTCTTCCGCTCTGTTTCATTTGGCTGGTGATTGAAGTTGGATTGGTCGAAGAATTTTTCTTTCGCGCGCTCGTGCAATCGCGGCTCGCCGCGTGGTTCAAATCGGAGGTGAGCGGTGTTGTCCTGATGTCGCTTGTTTTTGGATTGGCGCATGCGCCGGGATTCATTTTTCGCCAGGCGGGCAGCGTGGAAGGTCTCGGCGCAAATCCGTCTGCGCTCGACGCGATCGCTTATTCGATCGTAGTGCTCTCGGTCAGCGGGATTTTATTTGGAGTGATGTGGGCGCGGACGAAAAATCTGTTTGCGCTGATGCTGATTCATGCCGCTGCTGATCTTCTGCCGAATTTCGCGAACTTTGTTCAAGTTTGGAGGCTGTAAAGGTGGTATAGCCGAGCCGATTTGGAGGCAACCAACATCCGCGTTGTGACAATTGGCCGCGCCGATAAGCTGGATGATGTCAATGGACGCGAAGAAGATTGCTTTCGCTCTTTTAATAGTTGCCCTGGCGGCCACCGGACTGACGCAGACGCCGGAGCGGGGAAGAAGAAGGAGATCAAGATTACGTGGCTAGGGCATTCGGCCTTCGAAATCGTCTCACCTAGCGGGACCGATATTATAATCGACCCGTTCCTGACCAAGAATCCCGCGACGCCGACGGAAC
>Ga0209687_1000108_pt1 | contig 33025 bp, 28 predicted proteins | sample GraSoiAngelo_136_FD_185893 | JGI IMG/M metagenome (GOLD analysis project Ga0209687, IMG submission 185893) | Grasslands soil microbial communities from the Angelo Coastal Reserve, California, USA - 14_0929_09_20cm (SPAdes) (version 2) | ecosystem: Environmental > Terrestrial > Soil > Grasslands ...
ACATAAGAATGGAGTGCTTCAATCAAGCTGTACATGGCTTCGCGAGACTGAGTTGGTCTTCAACGGCTATGGACAAACAGATCATCCCAAAGAAGCGCCTTGTCACTGCGCGTACTGTATTCGATTGAAGCCCCGTGCAAGTTTTTGGAAGCGGAGATTCGGGCGTACGATCATGCCACGGGCGGAGGCGCGGCGTTGGAAAGAGCCGACCTGTTGATGAAGATGCTGTCATAAGCGCTGACGAAGCTGAAGCCGGCTCGCTCGTAAAACTTTCGGGCTGCCATATTCCGCTCGTTGACAAGCAAACAGATAGTCCTGGTGCGCTGCAAAAGCTGAGCGCTGAACTGGAGCAGGCATCTCAAGCCGTAGCCTTTTCCTCGATACCGGGGCGACACCCATATCCCTTCAATGTAGATAACATCAGGCGTATCCGAGACGATGTCCGCCTTAAATACCAGCTCTCCGTTGTGCTTCCACAGCCAGGTTCTCTCCCGTTCGATTCTGCGCGCGCAACGGCGTCGAAAGCCCTCCGGATCGAGAACCAGCGGATCGAGCCCGCTCTCATCAGCCGCAAGACCGGCGTGAATGGGAATAACGGTGTCCAGGTCCTCATACACGGCCGGCGTGAGACGCTCGAGCATCTCAGTGCTCCGCAGCGCGGAGCGTTTTTCGAGCAGGAGCTCGCGGCAGGAGATCGTGGGCTCATTCCGGGTTTGCGAATAGGTGCGCCAGAACTGTTCGATCTGAACCTGCTCGCCGAGTACCATAAAAATATGATCACAATCTTGAGATTGCTTTGCTAAGGCTTGAACCGCGCGTTCGTTCCTTGCTTCCAAAAGCGTGGAATGGCCGATTAAAGCCACGCCTTCAAGCCGGCCGCGGCGATTGCGATAGCCGTAGAACTCTCCGCGGTTCTGGGTGCTGACCAAGCCGTTGTCCCTTATGAGGCCCGCCATTCCAAATGTATGGATGGGTCTTTCACGCAAAAAGGCGAGCGTTTCCTCAACATCGCTTTCTGCAAGCGGAAATGCCGGGGCAGGCGAAAGCTGCTCGCTGGCCGGTCGCAACGGACCCGTTCTGCTCTTCTGTTCTTCACTTCGTACAATCATCAGGTCTATCTCAGTCTATCGTTATGCCTCGCACTCTGAGATTCGAACCGCCCTCCATTCTCTAGTCAGTCCGTTACTGCGTCGTATAGTCCGGCTTCTGAGCCATGCATGGCCCGGGATCTCCCGAGATGATAAACCCCATGGAGTCAGCCGAAATCGTTCCTTCGCTGAGAAGCACGCCGTCGGAAGTCATGGTTCCGTCGGCCAGCAGCACGCCGTCAGAGAGCAGAACTCCGTCGGCTAGCAAGACTCCTGATCCGTTATAGACGAGGCTGCCCGCGGAGAGCATCGTCCCATCGGAAAGCAGCACCCCATCGCTCAAGAGCACGCCGGACGTCACATAGTTGAGATTCTTCAGCAGCGCTCCCGCCGAATAGTAGGTGCTGTCGGAAAGCAATACCCCCCTTGCGTACATTCCCTGGTAATAGGTCATCAAATTGCTGCCATAGAGGAACGCATAATCCGTTATGACTCCCTGTCCCCAGGGAAAGGAGCCTCCCGCGATAGACGACTGCGGAGACGGCATTGATGAAGTGAGCATCACCTGGCCGTTCGCCAGATTGGTGACCGGATTCTTGACAATTCTCGCGAGCCTCACCGCTCCATCTATATTCAACATCCCGGCGCCCTGCTCGAGGGTGTTGAATCCGCTCAGCGGCTGTGCGGTGTACATCAAGATGGCTTTGACCAGACTCGGAGTGAGCGAAGGGTTCGCCTGTAACAGAAGCGCGGCCGCGCCGCTAACGACGGGGGCCGCTACGGACGTGCCGCTCATATACATCACATAATGATACGAGTTCGTTTCGTAGGCGTTAGCGTCCATCTCCGGATGTTCGCGCGCGAGATCGCAGTCGAACGCTTCCGCGGAGATGATCTTGTTGCCGGGCGCTACGAGATCGGGCTTTATCAGGTTGTCGTACACGCGCTGCCCGAGAGAATTTCTGTATGAGCCGCGCGTCGGTCCACGGGAGCTGTAGGATGTTACGACATCGTCCGATCTCCCATCCGTGCCGAACGTGTTCGCCGCTCCCACAGTGATCGCCGAAGGCTCGATGCCCGGAGAATGTATGCCTCCGTACAGCTTTTTGCCGGAACCATTTTTGCCGTCATTGCCCGCCGCGACGACGACGACTATGCCGACGTCCGTAGCGGCGCGAACTGCCTTGCAAACAGGATCGTTCTTGTAGGAATCGATCGCCGGCGCGCCAAGGCTCAGGTTTATTACCTTGATGTTGTAGGCCGTTCGATTGGTCACGCACCAGTTTATTCCAGCTATGATGTCCGAGCTGTACCCATGGCCATCGCGATCGAGGACTTTGACGTCGAGGATCTTTGCTCCGGGGGCGATGCCCGTATAAAGATTCGGGCCCACATGATTCGTTCCCGCCGCCACCGCGGCCACGTGCGTGCCGTGTCCGCCGTAATCATAGGCATCGCGAAATCCGCTGGCGCGAACCTGAATGCTTATTCGAGTGATACCGTTGTATGTCAGCGAGTGATGTGTGTTGTCTACGCCGGAGTCCAGAACAGCGATTCCAATGTTGGCTCCATTGAGAGTAGTGCCCGAAACAAACGATCTAATTTGCGCGGCGCCCGTCGTATTCTCGAGATGCCCCATAACCGCCACCGGCCGATCCGGCGATATAAACGTCAGATCTTCGCGATTGCACAACTCCGCGATGGCGCTCGCGGGCACTCGCGCCGCAAAACCGTTTATGACACCCGCGACTCTCTTGATCTTTCCGCCGATCGCCCTGACCGCATCCTTGTGCTCTTTGCTTACGGGGCCCGCGGCCTGGATGATTACATCGACCATATCGCCGTCATTTTGGTCGGGCGTAGACTCGCTATCAGGCATCCTGAGCCGTGCGCTAACGGAGCCCGAATCAATCTGTGCCATGAGGTCGGGGGACACCTTGCTTCGCCACTGCTCTTCTCCGCGCGATACGGCGCTGCTTTTTCTTGTGAAGGCCGTAGTCACAGCCAGAATGGCAGTGAGGGTGATGGCTGCAAGCAGGAGGGTTCGTCTCATCTTCATTGTGTGCTCCAGCGGAATTCGCTACCGCGGTCCAGACACCCTCCCTGCTCTGCCGATATATACCGGAGCCGAGAAAGGGGCTGGACGGGGTATTTAATGCTTATTACTGCTGTGTCGCTCGATCGATTCAGCGCCGAGCTATCTACTGAATGTTAAAAAACTACAACCGATGAAAATAGCCAAGTTGGATGACGGTATTCCGGGTGGCAACCGCAATGCCGCGAAGACTGTATTCCTCGTATTCCTCACATCCGGAAAGTAAAGGACTTAGCCGAAGCCTTCTAACTCGAGGGTGGGCCGTCCGTGCAACCTGAAATAGTTCAAGCACGCGTATCGGTCACGATGACAAATAATTCGGTCAACTATGATTGAACCGGATCAGGTGAGAGGAGAGGCTTTTGTAGCTTTGGTCGCGGTTGTGCTCGTGATAACTACCTGAACAGGTATGAAGGAACTACTAATAATGGAAAACCAGGGCCGCAAGGTGAGATGTGTGACATGGATGGGCAAGGAGATAGAGCGCTCCTTGCCCCATTTGTCGGCTCATTACTGTTTCGCACCGGCGTTCTTGTTGCCGGTTGCTGTTGCCTTCTTAGTAGAAGAGTGTTTGCGCTTTGCGGGCTTCGGCGTGTCTGTCGCCATTCCGCCGGTCGCGCTCTTTAATTCCTCGAGCAGGGACCGCACCTTCGCGGCGTCTTTCAGGTTCCAGGCAAGCGCAACGGCCTGAACCTTGTCTCGGATCGCCTGATCGGATCCGACTGAGCACTTCGATTTAGGATCGTTCCAGAGCAGTCCGTCATTGATGATCTCGCTCGGATGTCCCTCGTACGCAATCAGCGGATCGGTCGACGCCATCTTGATCAGATGATCGACGCAATTAGGAACGCCTGACGGCACGCCCTTCATTGCCGCGCCGCCGTGCGCTTTTTTATGCGTCGTTTTCGGCTTGGCGGCCATCGTTTGGCCTTCTGTTTTTTGGTCTTTATTTGCCTGAACTCCATGCCAGCGCGCATACGCGAGGGCAGGCACACACATCACCATCAATGTAACTGAAACAAGGCTCAGTCGTCTGGTGCTCATAGAAACCTCCGTTGAAGTATTGCCTCTTCCGCAACGTGCAAGAGTCGCAGATGTTAACACGGTTAGCAGTGTAATGATCAAGCCGATTTGTCATATTGCGCGCGCATCCCAACCGTGAAAGGGTTGAGTCCCGAAGCTTCCCCGAATATCCCAAGCTTGCTGTACTCTCAGCTAGCTTGGGAATAACGATGAATTGCCTTTCAACTCTCAAGGAGTTGCGACCCGAAGCCCCCCCGAATATCCCAAAGTCGCTGTACTCTCAGCTAGCTCGGGAATGACGATGAATTGCCTTCCAACTCTGAAGGGGTTGCGACATTCCTGGGATTAACCGCTTCGTGATTGGCGGCATCCAGTAGTATGCACGGCATGCATCCCGTAGGGATCCGACGAAAATAGCCCACCAGTTCACTGGTGGGTATGGGCGGTGTCGAGACTCCATTGAGCGCCGGTAGGCACGACTGATAGCGATCCCCAAGCGTCATCTCGTCCCTTTCGGGACGAGCGTCGAGAAAGGCGATCCGCGACCCGGCACTCAAAGTGCTGGGCTATTTTCACAGCATGGCGCGCCCTTCCCAAGGTAGGCGAATACGCCGACCTTGAGCTGCGTTACATAACCGCTTCGTGGTTTGTCCAGGCAGTGCTTCGTGGTTGGCTATTCCTGAAGATTATCGTCTGCGGATTCGCTCGATCGCTTGTCTGAAGCTCTCTCGCATAACGTCGAGTTGTTCGGCGAGGCGCTGGATCTCGTCGCGGTCCGAAGATATCTCGACTTTGTCTGGTTCTTGAAACGCTGCCGCATCAAGGTCCCCGTCGAGGCTGATTGCAAGTCCGTCGTTGGAGCGGGTCCTGGAACCGCGGTCGTTGATTGAGACGCTAAGCTCGCCAAGGCTCATGCGGTTCACCGCGCCGGTCAGCCTGCTGATTCTCGAAGAAAGCGATCCTCCGAACAGCAGCCCCAACAAACCGCCGGTGAACATCGCCGCGATTGCAACCGTTAAGAGCGCATTCCTTGCCATCCGCGGAGCTGTTGCCGGATCGCCCGAGGGCGACGCAATGCCGAGCGCGCCGATTCGCTCCCCCTTTGCTGACTTGATCGGCTGCCAGAGGACCGAGTAAGCGTGGTCCTCGACTCTGAGCGCCTCGTCGCCGGCCTCGGGATCGTGTTTGCTCCCTTTTAACAAAGGCTCCCCGCCTCTTCCGGCTTGCAGACTCGACGCAACGATCACATCGCCCAGAGCGATCACCGCGCCCCAGTCCTCGTCAGATCCTGGACGGAGCGCCTGTTTGATCTCTCCGATTAGCGGGGTCTGTAGAGATGAGGCTCCGGGTTGCAACGCCTTACCCAGGTTGTAATTGTTTAGCATCTGACCGGTGAGGACGATCCCGGCAAAACTTCCCGAGAGAACCACCGGCGCGGCCGCCTCGAGCATGAGACCGGATTTAGCGGCGTCGTTCGGCGATTTAACCGCCGCCGTCTTGTCCAACCACATACGCTTTAGAAACGCTTCATCTTCAATCGCCGGCGCGGCCGAAGGCAGAAGTTGTTTTCGAGAACCGTTCGCGATGGCCGCTTCAGCGACCTTGTTCGGATGTTCACCCTGTAGAAGCTCTTCGGACGGCTGCGGCGCGTCGTTGCTCCGCGCGGTCACCTTGCCTTTCGCATCGGCGATGATGACGAAGTCAAAGGCGTATTCGTCGCGGGCGCGCGCCAACAGATCCTGCAAGCGCGCTCGTTGCTGGGCCGCGGAGCCGCTTTCCGTTTCCGCAACGAGGCCGACGTCATCCGCCAGTCTTTGCGTAGCCGATCGCAACTCGGCGAGCCGTTTCTCCAGTATAGAACCCGCGGCACGCAGACTCTCCTGGCGCCTCGCAGTCGTAACGTCGCGCCACTCTCTGGTCAGCGCAGGCAACAGCACCAATGAGCAGATCGCTACCGGGATGACCGCGGTTGCCGCGCCGAGCAGGGCGCTTTTTACTTGAAGTCGCATTATTTAGGAGAGTTCACGGTGTTTGGTGTTGGTGTTGGTGTTGGTGTTGACCGGGGAGCTTTGATCCGAAACCTGACGAGGGAAACCAATGAATTACTTTTCGAGCTGATTGCGCTACTTCGGAATGGCGACGCTCTTCGCGCATCGAAAGCCTGTTTTATCGTAACCTCTATCTGCTTCGACATAGCCGCGGTACGACGCATCGTTCGCCTGATCTCCATCAAAGGCTCCGCCTCGAATAATTCGGTATCTCTCGGGCTCTTTGAGGGCGCTCGGTATAACAGCCTTGCTGTTGGGATAAAGACTGAATACGTCCTTCGTCCACTCCCATACGTTTCCGATCATATCAAATGCTCCGGCGGGGCTTGCGCCGGATTTATACTGACCGACATCCTGAATTTGCCTTTCGCCGATCTTGGCGCCGATATTCGCCAATCCGGGTTTCCATTCATTGCCCCATGGATAGATGCGGCCGTCGGCGCCTCGGGCGGCGGCCTCCCACTCGGCTTCGCTCGGCAATCGTTTTCCGGCCCACGCAGCATACTCCTCGGCATCGCGGCAGGAAACATCGCACACGGGCCTATTATCATGGCCTGAAGGATATCTACCTTCGCTCCAACCGGAAGGGGCCGAATGTCCCGTCGCGACGATGAACTTACGGTACTCCGCATTCGTGACTTCTGTTTGATCTATGTAAAACGCTTCAAGCTGCATCATGTGCGCGGGCCTCGCGAGTGGATCTCCATCATCGCGGCCGATCTTGTATGCCCCTCCGGCTACGAAGACCATTCCCGGCGGAATATTCGAGGCGTGATCCTCCGTGCCTTTAGCTTGCGTAACGGCTTCATCTGAATCGCGCCTGAGATCCGTTTGTGATGTTGCCGCGGCGCCTGTCTTATCGATCTGATCGCGATGCCTGGTGTATAACTTCCAACCCAGCACACCGCCCGCGCCGATCAATACAAGAATCAGAACAGCCAATGCCGAGACTATGAGAGTTTTGGGACTGCTGGTTGACGATTTCGACGCGGATATCCCGGTTTGCTCAGGCAATGACGTATTCGGCGGAGCGGGCGATGACTCGGGCGGCGATGACTCGGGCGGCGATGCCTCGTGCATGGTCGGCGCGACCGGTACTTCGATCGGCGGCACGATGGGTAAAGCCGCCGACGAAGCCAAATCGAGCGTCGACGCTACGTGAGGTAATACGACTTCCGACGCGCCCCTCTCCGCGGGTTCGGAATCGTCGCTCCTCAATGATTCCTCTTCCTCGACTGGCCCCGTTCGCTTTCCCTTAATCACCGACGTAGCTCTCAAGACTTCGTCATGCTTCAGTACATTAGTTTCGAAGCCGCGCGCGCCGCCAAGAGTCTTGCGCGGATCGGGAACCTCCAGCGCGCCGAGCTCACGTGGCGCCTTCTCGCCATCCTCTGGATTGGATTGGTTCGTTGGAATGTAAGCGACGCGCGCGGGCCCATTTTCGGTTAGCGGGCTGCTAAGTTCGGCGGGCTCCGGCTCAGCATTAATAATGTCGATGGGATCACTAAGATCTCGCACCGTGTCGGCGGGTCTCGACATGCCGCGCACGGTTGGGCTTCCGGTTTCCGGCCGGGTGACGAGCAGCGCTCCGCACGATTCGCAGACGAGAGAATCCGACGGATTTTTGCTCTGACAGCTAACGCAGAGGAGACCGGATGTATCCGATGATTTTTCCTGATCTGAAGCGCCCGAGCCTGCGATAGATGCTCCGCACGCTTTACAATAGACCCAGGTGGGCTGCACCGGCGCGCGGCACTTTTCACACCACTGCAATTCGCTGGTTGCGCGGTTCGGTTTTATCAGCCGCTGACCGCACCACTTGCAATAGCGCAATCCCTCGTGAAACTCGACGTTGCATTTTTCGCAGTACATCGCTGAACGCTGTTTAATATAACGACGGAGGGAAACCAAGTCTATACTCATGTGAGGCATATGCCTCGACCGGAGCAGTCTTAATCAATTAAAAAAGGAAGAAGGAAAGTTTATTCTCGATGTTTCTGCTTTGGCGCACAGAGTGAGAACGGAAGGATCTTACATATCGCGTTCCAGAATGAACCGGGGCACGGAGCGGAGCGCTTCGACGTAATCGGAGGGTGGAAAAATATCGAGCGCCTCGGTCGCCTCGCCGGCATATAGCCGCGCTTGCGCGCGTGCGCGGTCGAGCGCCGAGTTCTCTCGAAGCAACCCCACAAGCTCCTCTCTGGCAACGGAGGCAAAACCCTGTTCGGCTATTACGGTCTCGATCATTCGGCGATGCTCATGCACGCCTTCTTCGAGAAGGTAAATGAGCGGCAGGGTCAGCTTCCCTTCTCTCAAATCATTCGCGACCGGTTTGCCGAGTTTGTCTTCAGTCGAGACAAAATCGAGGAGATCGTCGATCAGTTGAAATGCAATTCCCACCGAGAGGCCGTAGCGCCCAAGCGCGCGCCTCTCTTCGGGACTCGCCTTGGCGACAATCGCGCCGACCTCCGCGCAGGCGCTGAACATGTAGGCGGTTTTTCTGCGAACGATATCGAGATGTTCGGATTCCGTGATGCCGCTGTTGCCGATCATCGTCAACTGAATCAGCTCGCCTTCGGTCATGAGTCTCGTCATCGAAGTGAGCACGTCCAGAATCTCGAAGCTCCGTTCGCGCAACGTTATGTCGAAGGCCGTCATATAGAGCCAGTCGCCCATCAGAACGGTTATGTCATTTCCCCACGTCGCGTTGACCGAGGGCCTGCCTCGCCTGACGCGCGCTTCATCTATTATGTCGTCGTGAACGAGAGTGGCGGTATGAAGCATCTCCATCACGGTCGCCATTCGAACGGCGGACGATCCGGCGCTTCCGCAGACGGCCTTCGCGGCCAAAAGGAGGAGAGCCGGCCTTACGCGCTTGCCGCCGCCTTCTCGAAGATAGCGGCCTATCGAGGAGACGATTTCGGGACCATGCGAGACTTGGCGTTCGAATTCCTCCTCGACGAGCGAAAGCTCGGGTCCGACAAGCGAGAAGATTGCAGTTGGATTTATCTGCTCGAATTCCGCGCCTGGAGCGTCATACTGTAGGTGACTTTGCATTAGAAGAGCGTCACACGCCTTGCCAGTATAAGCGTCGGCCGGCGCTTGAGCAAACGAGACCTCTTTCCTGAAATTGAGCGGTCCTGCAACAAGCGCGACGGATAATATCAAAGCCATATCACACGGGCAACACGCCTCCGTCCGCAAAGTGATTTGTGTTAACAAGCGGATTTGACTGCCCCTCATCGAACAACGCGCCTTACCTCCGCGTATCATTCGCGAGTGATAATGCGGCCCCCAACCAGTCAAACCCGATGCGGAGCGGCAAACGCAGCCGCGCGAGGGTTTGAATTTACAGCGACTGATTGGGATGTGGTAGACTAGGCCCCGAATGCGAGAATCGATCGCCGGCCCGCGCCTGCTTTACTTCTGGAACGAGACCCGGTGAGTAGGAGGACAGATGTGGAGTAGACTTAAACGGCTGTTCCGATCCATTTTCGGCGGCATGATCGAAAGGGCTGAAGATCCGGAGCTGATTCTTCAGCAGGTCATCCGCGATATGCGTGAAAAGGTCCCGCAGATGCAGGCCAACGTCACGCAGGTAATGGCCACCGAGAAGCTGCTGCAAAAAGAGGTCGCGATGTACGAACGCGAGATCGTCGACCTCGACGCCAAAGTAAAAGCCGCCATCAAACAGGGCCGCGACGACTTCGCCCGCACCTACATAACCGCTCTCCAGGAAAAGCAAACCGCCCTCGAACGATCCAAAACGCAGCTCGAGAGCGCGCATGTCGCGGCCGAGCAGGCAAAGAAGTTCCTGGAGAATTACATACTTCAAGTAAAGAAGAAGACCTCCGAAGCCCAGCAACTCGTCAACGAAGCTCGCGCCGCGAAGATGCAGGAGCAACTCTCCCAGACCATGGCCTCATTCCAGGTTGGAGACGATGCGGGCAGCTTTCAGGATATGCGCGATAAAATTCAGCGCCGTTCCGCTGCCGCCGAAGCCAGAATGGAACTGGCTACCGGCGGAGTCGAGTCTCAGATTCAAGACATCGAGCGAGAATCTCTGAACATTCAGGTCGAAGACACGCTTGCGGCTTATAAACGCCAGTTGGGTCTCGGGGCGGAAAAAGCCGAGTCGATCCCCGCGCCCCCCATGGTTGGAGCGGAATCAGGCGAGAAGTCGTTAGGCCCTGCTGAGAAATCAAAAGCATTGGAGTAGAATGATCCCGGTTAGCGACTGGGTTCGATATGGCTGAGAAGGTCAGTTACGTAAAGGAAGCTCTCAAGGAACCGCTCAACATATGGGGGTTGGTCGTATGCGTAGCCGCCGCGGTCTACACAAGCACGGTCGGACATACGGATCTATCCTGGATACCGCTCGCCGGGGGAACCGCCCTCGAGTCTTTGTATCTCGCCACTCTTCCGGCAACGACCGCTTACAGGCGGGTCGTCGCCAGGCGGGTCAGACGCCGCGAGCTTGCGGACCGAGGCCGGCGACGCGAGGCTTTGATACGCGAGTTTGATCCGCGAGAGCGCGAAGCGGTCGAATACCTCCGCTGGTTGAAAAATCAGATTTATAGCAACTATAAGAAATTCACCCGTGTTGAAGAGGTGCCGGATCAGATTCGGAGCCTTGAAGGCGCGTGGGAGTCTTTTGTCGATTTCCTCGATACCTATCGTCGTCTAAAAAATCACGTCCGATCCGTTAATCGACAGATGATTCAAAATCAAATCAATCAGGCGGAACGAGCGATGCAGACAGCCCCGGACGAAACTACGGCCGGGCTTTACGAAAAAAATCTCGAGTTCCTCAATAAAAGACTTCAGACGACGAACGATATAGAACGATCGGTGAAACGGGTGGAAGCCCAGTTGCAATCAATCGAGAGTTTCTTCGCACTGGTAAACGATCAGGTCATAACGATGCCGACTCCCGAGCATATATCGTCGCTCGATTTCGAATCGCTCCTGTCCTCAATTGAGCTGACCAAAGAAATCCTGGAGCAGACGGCTCCCGTATTCAACAGCTTCGACCTTGCGGATCGCACTCCGGTGGAGCCGATCAGACCGCCCGTTGCACAGCGGCAGTAAACTGATCAGCAACTAAGCAGTAAAAGTCGAGGCGAGCCGGATTGAATCCCGCCGCCTTTGCCGGTTGGATTGACCCATAAAAATTCCCCTATGGCGACACCAAGAAGATTATTGTTAGACGAGATCGATCAGTTGCCCGGTTGGGCCGCACAAATGGCCCGGAAATACTACGCGGGAGAGTCGAGCCATTTCTTACTGCACAATGCCATCTACGATCTCGTGAAGGCGGCTGGAAACGAGTACATCAGCCTGCTGAATTTTCTTCAGCGCGAGCTGGTGGGAACCAAGCTACTGCTGACCTACAACCGGAGCGAAGGGATCAAGTTCGGCTCATCGGAAGCTGAACGGGCTTTCATAACTCAGCTTCGCATCGCCGATCCCCTGATGGGACGCGATGCGCTTAAACAACTTCCAAAGGATCCGGCCAGAGCGCTTCCGCTCATAGAGCACTTCCTGCTTTATGGAGATCAGGTCGCGGTCATTATTAACTTCCTCGAAACCATAATACCGGCCGGCGAAGTCAGCTATATGTCGAGCGACGATCGAACCAACCTGGTCGCTCTGCAGCGTTGGATAACCAGCTCCCGTCTCTTGAAGAAGGACAACATCGTCATACTCGTCGCCGAGAATAGAGCAGACATTCATCCGCGGATTCGAGACAATTCGCGGCTGGCGTCTATCGAGATACCCTACCCCAATGATTCGGAGCGGCTCGACTTCATCACTCATATGGTTGAGCAAACGCCGGCGATAAAGATGGAAGTTACGGGCGAACAGCTCTCACTGATGACCTCCGGGCTCAACCGCGTACATCTGAATTCGCTGATTAGAAGCGCGGCGACTACCGGCGAGACGCTGACGCTCGACAGCATCCGCCATAAGAAAAAAGAGTTGATCGAATCCGAATGCGTTGGGCTGGTCGAATTCGTTCAGCCTAAGTTCGGTCTTGATTCCGTCGGCGGCATGAGCAAGGCAAAGGAGTTCTTGCGCTCCATAGCGGACACTATTGCGCAGGGTCTGATCGAAGAAGCGCCGATGGGAATCCTGATCTCCGGACCCGTCGGAACCGGCAAGACTTTTCTCGCGCAATCATTTGCTCACGACTGCGGAATGAACGTTGTCGCTTTCAAGAATTTTCGCGAACGATGGGTAGGTTCGAGCGAAGCCAATCTCGAGAAAATCCTGAATCTCCTTCAGACGCTCGCGCCAATCGTCGTTATTGTAGACGAAGCCGATGCGACGCTCGGCACCCGCGAGGGCGGAGGCGATTCCGGGGTTGACGCCCGCGTATTCTCGAAGCTCGCGGCGGCCATGGGCGACACTCGCAACCGCGGGCGCATTCTCTGGATATTGATGACGAGCCGACCCGACCTGCTTCCAATCGATCTGAAACGACAGGGACGCGCGGAAGAACACATTTCGCTTTTCTATCCCGATTCGGAAGAAGACCGACAGGCGATAGTGGAGGCAATGATCCGGAAAAACGAGATCGAAAGCGAAGTCACGGACTGGTTTCCAATAACTCGAAATGAGTTGACGCTTTCGGGGGCCGATATCGAAGCAATGTTGATCAGGGCGCGGAGAGTGGCGCGCGCCGGGGGCCGCAAAAAGATTACAAACGAAGATGTGGCCTCCGTTGCAAAGGAATTCACTCCGGCCCGAGACGAGATGGCAATAGAGTATCAAGCGCTCGTCGCGGCTCGTGAAGCTACCTCCAGGGAAATGGTCCCGGAAGCATACAGAAAACTTTCACCGAGCGACTTGAGCCAGCGCATCGAAGCTCTCCGCGCGTTCATCAGATAGTTTGTCTGCGGCGCGAAGAGATTCCTTAGTAGAAACAGCCGGCTTTACAGGAGCAATTCAATGGTTGACGCCAGAATGACTCTTTCAATTCTCGACGGGCTCTTCTCCATCTGCCGTTTGGAAGAGCGGCCGGGCATACCGGATTGGGTCACCCACGGCCATTTCTTTTCGGTCACGCTCGACGACGGCGAGCTTTCTGTAGTCTGCCGGGAGGAAAACGTGCCTTCCGACACGCGCCAGGATCAGGGTTGGAAATGTCTCGAATTGGAAGGCCCGCTTGACTTCACGATCACAGGCATTATGGCAGCGATCACCAACCCGCTGGCCGACGCCGGCGTCAGCATATTCGTGATCTCCACTTATAAGACCGAATATATAATGGTCAAAGAGGATGATCTGGAAAAAGCAACCCTGGCGCTCACTCAGCAGGGACACCTCGTCAATTCATAGCCAAAATATAACGGTAACGGCGCTCTAACCTAGTTTTTGTTCAGGCGCGCTGTGGCCAAGTGCGGTTGAGAAATTCCTGCGGCAATAGGAATCGTAAGTCAGCCTTCATTTAATATCGAGTCCAGTATTTCCGGCGTGAGGCCGCGTGATTGCGCGCGGTCGCTGATTAGGTCCATCACTTCGGTCAGCGATAGGCTAGGTAGTGTCGCAAACTCTTGAAGCCAAAGTCGTATCAACAATTGTATTTTCTGTTGGTCTTCTTGAGATGCTGAGTTATAAGCATTGGCGACATCAGGCTCGACTTTGATTGAGTTCGTTTCGGCTGCCATTTAGTCCACTCCAAATCAATTCCTTAGCTATTAATTACTATATCAGTGTGCCATCGACGATGCTACAGCATCCACGGGAAGCCGGGCGACATTGCCGGCGCCCAAAGAAAGCAGCCCGAGGAGAAGTGTTGAGGCCCTTTTCGCCACGGCGCAACGCCCTTTTTACCCTTCGGGACTCCTTCTTCCGAAATCACTGGAACGACTCACTGGTAAGAGTCCTGGAATCGGATAAACGCACCATTTCCGGCCCCGGCATCCTGATCCGACATTTCGGTAACCGCTAGCTGCCCTCGCGCGTCTTAACTGGTCGGAGGGCCAGTAGTAAGCGGCCCGAGTGCGGCAAGTAGAAGCAAGCGCTTAAACGTTCTTTGCAGAAACTCATGTGAAGATCCCTGGCTCGATCCTTGATTCGAGATCGCTCCGCAAATCGCCTTCTCGCGTCGGATTGCATCGAGCCCCTGATTGCTTCAGACTAATAAGGTGCGGCAGCCTGTCGGCCGTCGTCATCAGGATGAAGCTAGAGAAGGGGCGCTAAGAGCTTGGGGCGTCATTTAAGGGAAAAATCCGGCAGCCGCGGTAGACCTATGAGCGTAGCCCAGCCACTGGCAGGTCCTTCAGTGGAAAAAACCGAATACGTGCGGGCGAATGACGGTGTGGATCGCCACGACCGGGCGGTTGCAGTGGCGCGGGCAGTCTCGGAACGAGCCGAATCGGAACGAGCTGATAACGAGCGCACTAACCCGGCCGACGACGAACTGATTGGCAAGAGCCTCGCGGGCGATCACGATGCTTTCGAATTGCTCGTGAGACGCCACAGCTCGCGAATCTTCAATATTATAGGAAGCTTCTTCAGACGCCGGGACATTATAGAGGACATCGCACAGGAAGTATTCACAAAGTCGTTCTTCTCACTGTCCTGTTACACGGTTGGCCGATCCTTCGAAGCGTGGCTCGCCCGGATAGCCGTAAACGCCTGCTACGATCAGTTGCGGGCTCAGCGAAGGCGAGCCGAACAGCCCTTTCCCCAACAGGCCGAGCGTGAAGATGAATGGCTCGAATTGCAGATGGTTCAGGCCGCGCGCAGCCGGCACGCGAGCGAACAACGGCGGCTGGAAGCGTTCGATATCTCGGAGCGGTTGCTTAATAGGCTCGCTCCGGAAGATCGCGTGGTACTGGTGCTGATGGATAGAGATGGATTCTCCGTCAAGGAAATTTCGGATATGACAGGGTGGGGTCAGTCAAAGGTTAAAGTCAGGGCCTTCCGTGCAAGAAGGGTGCTAAGAGCCGCCATGAAGAGGCTGACGGCCTCGGCGGAACGCAAGCAAAGGAGTGCAAGATGAAAAGCGGTGATTCGAAAATGAGCTGCCGCAACGCAAGAGCAGGGCTTCGGCCGATGATTTTATCCGGACTTGCCAATGTTCAAATCGAACGGCATCTGGATCACTGCGCGAATTGCGCGGCCGAGTATGCGCTGCTCAAGCTGGAGAAAATTGTCCTGGATGCCTCATCCGCGGTTGTGCCGATTGAGCCCGGGCCCGAGTTTTTCGCGGCGGTAAGAGCCAGGATTTATCGAGAAGCGGAGGGCGGCGCGGTCTCGTATTCCGCTGAAGACGGGCTCGCCAACGTTCTATGGTTGACCGCGCGACAGCTCGTGCCGGCGCTCACGCTGTTGTTGGCGGTTATTATCGGCGCAACGCTGATCTGGGGCGCGGGAGTCCCGAAGGCCGACCTTGCGCGACAGGAAGCTTCCGCGATGCTCAGGCCGACAGAGCGCGTCCTCTTCCACGATCTCTACGACACACCTCAACCCACTACGGACGATGTTTTGGAATCCCTGGTGGCAGTGGACGAGAAAGACAATGGAAAGTAAATCTCTCAATAAAACTAAAGCGCGATTCATAGTCTTGGCGGTCTTTTTAATTGGCTTCCTCGCCGGTGGATTTTCCATGAGCCTCTATCGAACCGTAACCGGTTCCGACGATAGCAGCCGGGGAAGAACCCACAATGGCCCTCCTCAGGCCCATATCCTCGACAAGATGGATAAAAAGCTCAGCTTGACTTCCGAACAGCGGGACAAAGTCAAAGCGATTCTCGACGAGACATTTTCTCAATACGACCAGGTGAGGAGGGACGTCGATCCGCGGATCGGGGTCATACGGCAGCAGTCCCGCGATCGGCTCAGAGCGCTGCTCACCGATGAACAGAAGCCGAAATTCGAGGAGCTCGTGGCGGAATCCGACGCCAAACGCGAAAAGATGAAAGAACATTTCGGAAAGTAAGCGCATCCGTCTGGCAAGATTTCATCCTTCGGCCGTGTCGTCGCTTCATTCGGCCAACACATCAGGGTAAATATGAAGAAGCCCCTCTCAACAATCTTGTGCTCGCTTCTACTGCTCGGCAGCTTTGCAATTCGCGCAACGGCCCAGACCACCGACCTCGCGGGCACCGTCACGGACGAGACCGGCGCTATTCTGGGCGGCGCGACCGTCACTCTCGACGACGGCAAGGGCAATAAGCGCACGACCACCACCGACGAGCTCGGTCATTACAAGTTGGCCGGCGTGCCAGCGGGAAACTATACGCTGACTGTTACCGCCGACGGTTTTGGAACCGCCTCGCAACAAATCGAGACAGGCTCGAAAAAACCCGGGCCGCTGAATTTTTCGCTAAAAGTCGTCATCAACGAGCAGATGGAAGTGAAGCCCGATTCGGCGACCATCTCGACCGAGCCTGACAAAAATCTCTCAGCCATTACACTGACGCCGAAGGATCTGGAGTCACTGCCGGACGATCCCGATGAACTACTCGACACGCTTCGACAGATGGCTGGATCGAGCGGCGTGCCCGGCAGCGCTTCGCTCTATGTCGACGGTTTCCGCGAAGGCGGACGGCTCCCTCCGAAAGAAGCCATTCTGATGGTCCGCATAAACTCGAATCCGTTCGCCGCCGAGTTTTCCGAAATCGGATTCGGGCGCATCGAGATCGTGACCAAGCCGGGCTCGGACAAGTTTCATGGCGGATTTAGAGTCAATTTCAATGACGAGTCGCTAAACGGCAGAAACGCCGCCGCCGCCTTCAGGGCTCCGCTTCAAGTCCGCAATTACAGCGGGAATTTCAACGGGCCCATCATCAGAAATCGATGGGGGTTCTTTTTCGATATGGATCGCCGCGAACAGGATGACAATGCCGTCGTCAATGCCACGATCATAAATCCGACGACGTTTCAGCCTGTTCCATTCGGCACTACGATTCTCTCTCCTACTCGCGCGACAAATTTCACATTGAGAACCGACTTTCTGGCGACCAAGCGCCACTCTCTGGGCTTCTCCTACCGATATACAAACACGGTGCAGTCGGATGCCGGTCTGGGCGGCGGCTTCGATCTCCCGGAGCGTGCGTTCAATCGAACCTCGCACGATGACACGCTGCGATTTTCGCTGACTACTATAGCGTCGGAAACTTCGGTGAACGAGATAAGGATGGAATTGAGCCGCCGCGACTCGGGCGCGCGATCGCTGAGCAACGCGCCGGCGATCTCGGTCTTTGATGCGTTCACGTCCGGCGGAAACCAGGGTTCGCTCTTCAGCGACAATACAAACAGCAACCTGGAATTCACTGACAACTTTACATTCACCCACAAGAAGCACGTATTGAAATTCGGCTATCGCGCGGACGCCGTTCGCGTCGAGAATTTGAATCGAGCCAACTTCGGCGGCACGTTCACGTTCGGATCCGATTTCGAACGAGATGCGAACGGAAACATAATCCACGACGCATCGGGCGAGGCCGTGCCCATCACCGCGCTCGAGCGGTATCGACGAACTCTCCTGCAATTGCCCGGTTACCATCCGTCGCAATTCTCAATTACAACCGGCGATCCATTCGCGGGCCTTTCGCAGTGGGAGATGGCCTGGTTTGCTCAGGACGATTGGAAGTTATCTCGCCGCGTGACTCTTTCCTACGGCCTACGACACGAATTTCAAACACACCTTCAAGATAAATTGAACTTCGCCCCACGCGTCGGCATTGCCTGGCAAGCCGACGCGAAGGGACGGAGCACGATACGAGCCGGCGGCGGGGTATTCTACAGCCGGCTCGACAACGGAATTACGCTGGATGCGGTCAGACTCGATGGCGCTCATCAACGGCAACTGTTGATTCCCTCCCCTGCTTTCTTTCCGAACGTGCCGGTGTCGGTGTCGTCTCAAGACGGTGTGTTCGAGCGGTTCTCAACTCTGCGAATAAAAGCGGCCGATTTGAACGCGCCTTATTCGATCATTGGTACGGTCGGCTACGACAGGCAGTTGCCGAAGAACATGTTCATGTCGGTAGGTTATACGTGGCAGCGTGGAGTGCATCTGCTAAGAAGCCGCGACCTCAATGCGCCCGCGCCCGGCTCGGGCGGCATAAGGCCCGACCCATCTCAGGGACAGATCCTGGAATTCGAATCCACCGGCCGCTCGATCAGAAACGAATTCAGGGTGACGTTCCGGTCGAATTTCTCGCGAACCCTCTCGGTATTCAGCAACTACATTCTCGCCTCGACCAACAGCGACACCGACAGCGCCTATAGCCTTCCCGCCAATCCGTTCGATCTATCCGCTGAATATGGGCGAGCCGGTTTCGACGTTAGGCATCGATTCTTCGTCGGAGGCCAGTACGCGCTCCCCTGGGACGTTCGAGTTGCGCCGTACATCGCGGTAACGTCGGGACCGCCCTTTAACATAGTTACCGGCCGCGACAACAACCTGGATGCGTCGTTCATCGACAGGCCTTCACTCGTTCCAGCAGGTACGCCGGGCGCCATCGTTACGCGAATAGGTATCTTTAATCCTGATCCTGTGCCCGGCGAGCAGATAATTCCGCGCAACTTCGGCAACGGGCCAGGCCAGCTCAACGTCAACATGAACTTTTCCAAGACAATCGGATTCGGTCCGGCGCCGGCGCCATTCGGAGCTCAAGCCGCCAATAACGGACAGGGCGGCGACCAGAATCAGCGAAACACCGGACGTGGTAATCGGGGTGGTGGCGGATCTGCAGGCGGCGGTGGTCGCCGCGGCGGAGGAGGAGGCGGATTTGGAGGCGGGGCGTTAGCAGGAGGCCCCGGAGGCGGAGCCTTCGGCAATGACACGCGGCATCGATACAACCTGACCATGAGCGTAAACATTCAAAACATCCTCAACCATACGAACTTTCCGGGCTACAGCGGCACGCTGGGCTCCGAGTTTTTCGCGCTCTCGAATCGAGCGCTACAGGCCCGAAAAGTCGAGTTAGCCTTGAGATTTGCCTTCTAGGCAAAGGGAGATTGATTATGAAGTACCTTCTTTCCTTTTCATTGCTACTGCTTTTGGCCGGAACAGCAGAACAAGCTGTCGCGCAGGAGACCGGTCCTCCGCCGCAGACCGACAACCCGGGCGGCAGACGCGGCGGACAGTTTCAGATGCCTAACTTCGCCGAGATGGACAAGAACAAAGACAAGAAGATCAGCCGCGATGAGTTCAAGGGTCCGGCTCAGATGTTCGACCGCCTGGACGAGAACAAAGACGGCTTCATCGACGAAGAAGAGTGGAACCGTCGCCGAACCGGCGGGGGCGGCGGTCCGGGCCGAATGGGCGAGTCCTTCATGAAGCTTCTGGACGCCAACCACGATTCCAAGGTCACGCGCGAAGAGTTTGCGAAGATCGTCCAGTTGTTCGACTCCCTCGATAAGGATCATAACGGCGAGTTATCGCCGGAAGAGCTCGGGCGGTTCTTCCAGGCAATCAATGAGGCTCCGGTTCAGGCTACGGGCGGCGTTGAGGTGAACAACCTGTTCGAGAAGTATGACAAGAACAAGGATGGAAAGATCACCGCCGATGAAATGGGCGACGAGAAAACCGCGCGAACTCTGAAGGCGCTCGATCTCAACAAGGACGGCGTCGTTACAAAAGAAGAAGCGGAGCAGGCGCTAAAACAGATGGCGGAAAGACAGAAGGCGCGCCAGGCCCAGTCACCGCAGCCTGAGAAGAAGCCCTGAGCACAGCGACAGTTCAAGCGCGCCGAAAGCGCGCAAGTGCTCGGATGATGTAGGGGCGGCCGTCTCTGGCCGCCCCTCTTAATGCTGTTGTCTTTTTTTTCTGAGTAATAGACCTCCGGCCAACGACATATGTTGAAAGCCATAATCTTCGACTGTGACGGTATCATCGCCGACACCGAGCCGCTTCATCTATCTACCCTGCAGCAATCGCTCAGACAGGAAGGGATAGTCTTAACGACCGAGGATTATTATGCTCAGTATCTCGCGCTCGATGATCGAGGCTGCTACAAACTCGTATACCAGAGGAACGGGCTGGAGTTAACCGAAGCCAAGCTTTCCGAGTTAATGCGGAGAAAGGCGGAATCTATCGAGCCTATTATGCGGCGCGAACTCACCGTCTTTCCCGGTGTCCCTGACTTCATCCGTACGGCTTCAAAACGATTACCGCTTGCGGTCGCATCCGGGGCGCTCAGAGGCGAGATCGACCTGATCCTCGACCACGCCGGTGTGTCGAGCTACTTTGAAGCAATAGTGAGCGCCGAAGACGTTACAAGAGGAAAGCCTGACCCCGAATCATTTCTAAAAGCGCTGTCGCTTATCAACGGCCGTCGCGACAATACTATCGATCCCGCAGAATGCCTGGTGATAGAAGACTCGCTTCATGGGGTTCAGGCAGCGCGAATGGCCGGAATGCGATGCCTTGCGGTAACCAACTCTTACGACCGCAGCAGACTGAGCCAAGCGGATATCATTACCTCAAGCCTCGCTGATATTACGCTCAGCCAGATTGAAATTGTTTTTGAGTATTAGGCCGGGTAGGTAATCACGCCAATATCCATATTGCCAGATTGTTTGAATACCAGAGGAAGCAGTTTTTCGGTCTCTGCATCAGCGGCAAATGCCGAGCAGAGCGGTCGCGGCGAGAATGCGATTGGGCATAGCTGGCACACTTGTCTTCTTGGAATAAGTCCTAACGAAATCGCAGAAAAATACCTCGAACGGCACAATTGCCAGGCCACAGGACTCGGTCTCTCAAACTCCGGGATCGATTCGAATCCCTTCGCTTCGACAGAGGAGCTTATCGGTGTTTTTTTCCCGGATATCCCTTTGACGATCTCTTCTTAATAGCTGTCGGAAGTTTGCCTCTCATGGGAACTTCGGAAGGCACCTTCGCATTGAATGCTGCTTCATCGCTATTTCCATAATGGTCGCCGAGTCCCAAGTGGACTTCCACCTCATCCATCTTGCCATCGATTTTCGCGTGCATGTAAGGGTCGGTCATGGCGTATTGGCTTGCTCTCTTCAGGATGTGAAAAGCAGGCACCCACTCCCCTTTCTGAATTAGCGCGATTGCTTTCTCATAGTATCCTTGAGAATCGCTAGGCGCATAGTCGATGTATTTATCGAGATCGATCAGCGCTTTGTCGGCATGTCGCATCTCCGAATGCAATCGTCCGCGATCGAGGAACACATTTCCAAAAGATTGAAGATCTATGGCTCGGTCATAGTACTTGAGCGCCTTTCCCTGATCTTTTTCGAGATCACTTCGCTGCCAATAGAGCCATCCAAGAGCCCAATACAAGTCTCCATAATTTGGAAGAATAGCCTGGCCATTCTTTATATCGGCAATCGACTCATCGTATTTGCCGAGGGAAGCATAGGCGGTGCCTCGCATTCTATAACAGTCGGCCAGGAAGTATCCGTCGTTCTTTTGTCTAAGGTCCTCCGGCCGTTTTAATTCAAATATGCGGCTAATATCCTTTACCATTCGATCCCAGTCCACATTTCCAACTTGGTTCCATTCATCCGTCGCCCGACTGTAGAGCGCCGTAAGTAGCGATTCAAGCAGCAACTCTTTACTACCGCCCGAGGCACTTTTAAGAAGGTCCTCAGTTGCCTCAACCGTTCCGGCAGTCGAATAAGCGGTCGCCAGTCTGATCGCGAGCGCCTTGTTACTTAAGCTTGCGACGGCCAGCAGCGCGCCTTTCTTCGCCCTTTCATCCTGCCCAGCGAGGATTGGTATAGCTCTTTCCGCCACCTCTGTTTCGGCAACCTGCACCTCTTGCGACTTGTAAGCATTCGTGAAATAAATACCGATTACACCGATCATGATGGTCGATAAGAAAGTCGAGAGTGTTGATAGTTTATCCCACGCATCCTTTTTCTTCTCCTGCAGCGCGGTTTCAACCGCACGAAGGAGCTGTGTTACATGCTCGTCCGTCATATTTATCGCCTCCAACGAGATTGATCGATTTTTGTGCATCGCGCTTGGATCCTGCGTAGACAAAAAGCTCCGAGATTTCTTTGTCACGTCGCCCAGGGCAAATTAAAGAAGGGTCATCAAGCCCCTGAGCTAAGCTGAAGCAATACGAGTCGAACTGCGCTAAACTATGCTTCGAATAATCAGGCTCTTGAGTCTTGGCGGCGATACTAACATCCCTGTGAATGATGGGTCAATTAAGTCGCTCCGTTTGCTCTTTTTTGGTGCGATTGGGGTATAACATCATTGCTGCAACTTCGAGCTGGAGCCTGCGATCTATTGGTTCGGCTCTGGCAGTCTTGACCATGCCTTGCTTCCTCACTTTTTTTACCTGCGCTGCTTGTATGGTTTCATTTTCGTCCGATCGCGTTCTTTTTGCAGTGTAATTGACGGAGCTTATCACCTAGGGCTGACAGGCGTTCTCTAATTAATGCCAAAGTGCTAGTTTGGCAGCCTGGGACCGCGTGAGTAGGTCGGGCGCGCAAATAGGACAATAAGTGCAACATCTGAATGGCCCGTACTGCAATCGCGATTCGCAGCAGCCCAACTCGGAACTTGATTGGGGAAGGCCCCAAATCGATTTGCGACGGACTCGTATTCTTGGTCGCTTTCAGGAAAAAGTCAGAACGTCTATGAGCCCGCTAACAAAGCACACGACGAGAGTCAGTGGAACTATCCGGTACATCTGAAGCAAAGATGACGTGAGCGTGCCCTCGCATGCGACAACATAAGCCTCGCACTTTTGTCGAAGCACAGCCTTAATGTGCAAGCTAAGGCGCCATATTTCTACTAATATAGCAGCCTGCGCTGAATGCGCCTGTGCGCATCTACCGTCGTAGACAACGCCAGACGCATTCACGTATGATGATGGTCTTTTAAGAGGAGGCGAATTCGGGAATGAGCGAGCCTGTAATCGAAGGACTGATTCCGGGGGCCGGGATAGAAGGCGGCGAAGTGATGATCAGGTGCAGCGGCTTCGATTTCGCACGATACGATCAGGCCCGCGCAATGTTCGGAGGCGTCGAAACCCGTCTCGTAAGCGCATCTTCTCAACTCGTGGTCGCGCCGGTGCCCACCGATACTCTGCTCTACGGTAAGATCGCGGTCACTTTGCTTAACGCCAACTCCATCAGCGACGGAAAAGAATTCGTCATCGGCCAGAAGATAGCCGAAAACCTCCATCCGGTTTCCAATCCAGCGGTGGATCGCGATACGGGAGCCGTCTACACGACGCTTTCAGGCTCTCGCGGACAGAAGGTGCCCGTTTCCGTTTATAAGATTTCGGACGGCGAGAGTGAACCTTTTCTGAGCGATTTGGTCAATCCGACCGCGATCGCATTCAATCCGGACGGTGAAATGTTTATCACCGGCCGCTATGAAGGCTCGGTCTATCGCGTCACTCCATTCAAAGAGGCGGAAGTATTCGCTCAGAATCTCGGCATCGCTACCGGAATCGCTTTTGACCATGACGGGCGGATGTTTGTCGGCGACCGCAATGGAACGATCTATCTTGTCGGCGAGAACGGCGAAAGCACCGCGTTCGCCGCGATGGAGGCGAGTGTTGCCGCGTTTCATCTGGCCTTCGGACCAGACGGCAATCTATATGCGGCCGGCCCGACGATGTCGAGCTTCGACTCGATCGTCAAGATAGACAAGAACGGCGACACGAGCCTGTTCTACACCGGACTGGGGAGGCCTCAGGGGCTGGCGTTCGATCGGGACGGCAACCTCTATGTCGCGGCGAGTCTCTCCGGCCATAGAGGGATCGTCAGGGTCACACCCAAAGGCGAAGCAGGCATGTTTCTGGCGGGCAATTCCATCGTAGGGCTTTGTTTTGATGAGCAAGGCAGCATCGTCGTCGCCACTAATCGCGAGTTGTATCGCGTGCCGGTGGGCGTTGAAGGCTACTGGCCCTTCTAAGGCGGCCTCAAAAGGCCGCGTGACTCAACAATCACCTTCTCGAATTCAACGCTCTCCGGAAAGGAAGTACAGGCAAATTGGACGTAGGCACCATAGTACTCTGGTTCGCGGTATTTTTGTTCTCTCTTTCTTTTCATGAATCTGCTCACGCGTGGACCTCATCGCGGTTTGGAGACGATACAGGGCGGATGCTTGGACGCATAACCCTGAACCCTATCCACCACATAGATCCCTTTGGAACCATTATCTTTCCGCTAGTCGGCTTTATAGGCGGAATTCCGATGTTCGGCTGGGCGAAGCCGGTTCCGGTCAATCCGCTTCTGTGGAGAGAAAAGACAAAGGCGAACATACTGACTTCGGCGGCCGGGCCGATCAGCAACTTTATCCTGGTCGTGATTGCATTCGCCGCGGCGAAGGCCCTTCTTATAAGCGGACTGCTCCGACCCAACTATGCGGCCGAGACGTGGTACGACATTTTGACGCCTGTGAATCATGACAGCACCCTTCTTTTAGGGGCGGCGAAGCTGCTTTGCATAGCTATGTTCCTGAACTTGTCGCTCGCCGTATTTAATCTCTTTCCTGTTCCGCCGCTCGACGGCAGCCACGTGCTTGAATCGCTGCTGCGGGGCGAGATGGCTAAAGCCTACGAACAAATTCGCCCGTTCGGTTTCATATTGCTGATGGGGTTGTTTTTTCTTGGAGTATTCAGCGCGGTTTATACTCCGTTCCGCGTGGCGCTTGTATATGCGTTGGGAATCGAAGGACTGTCCTGACGTTTGGAGGTCGAATCCGAGTGAGTGAGCAGCGATCAACAAAGAAACGTATAGTGAGCGGCATGCGGCCGACCGGTAGCCTCCATCTCGGCAACTACGAGGGCGCGCTCAAAAATTGGGTCAAGCTACAGGATTCGGGCGAGTATGAATGCTACTTCTTTATTGCCGACCTTCACGCTCTCACTTCTGATTACGCCGATACGAGCGCGTTGAAGCAGAACACTATCGATATGACCGCCGACTGGCTGGCAGCCGGCCTGGATCCCGAACGCTCGACCATCTTCATTCAATCAGCGGTTCCGCAGCACTCGGAACTACACTTGATCCTGTCGGCGGTGACGCCGCTTGGTTGGCTCGAACGCGTGCCCACCTATAAGGAGCAGCGCGAAAACATAACCGAAAAGGACATCGGCAACTATGCGTTTCTCGGCTATCCCGTGCTGCAGGCAGCGGACATCATAATGTACAAAGGCAACTACGTTCCGGTTGGTAAAGACCAGGCCGCGCACGTGGAGTTGACTCGCGAGATCGCCAGACGATTCAACAACTTTTTCGGCGATGTGTTTCCCGAGCCGCAGGCCCTTCATACCGAAGTCCTCGTTCTGCCCGGCACCGACGGCCGCAAGATGTCGAAGAGTTATGGCAATGCGATCTACCTGGCCGACGCGGAAGATGTGATTCGAGAGAAGGCCAGAATGATGATCACAGATCGCACGCGCATCAAGCGCACCGATCCCGGTCACCCGGAAAATTGCGATGTCTGCCAGATGCATCGATTCTTTACCTCCCCGGAGACCGCGGACAGCTTCGACGACGATTGTCGCGGCGCGCGAATAGGCTGCGTGGATAGAAAACGGGTCCTGGCCGACGCTATTATTGAACGGTACGGCGCGATCGCGAGCCGGAGCCGCGAGTTGAGATCGAACCCGGATCAGGTCGTAGATGTGCTCCTAAAAGGCTCAAATCGAGCCCGAATCGAGGCGGAAAAAACTATGGCGCAGGTGCGAAAAGCCATTAAAATAGATTGGGTCTGACGGCCTGCGAAAAAGAGCTCGCCGCGTGATCCGAACCACTCCGCCGGGAGCCGTCCACGAGTTTTGAAAATTCGGATTTTAGTGTACCTTAGTGCGAGCAAAATAAGACCCCTTTTTGATTGCTAGAGAATGGGAGAGACAATTACAAATACTCACGTCGGCATTCCCGAGCTTGAAGCCGAAGCGGCGGCGGCTGCGTCCGGCCAGCAATACCGAGTCAAGCTCGAAATGTTCGAAGGACCGCTCGATCTACTGCTTCATCTAATCAAAAAAGAAGAAGTTTCCATATACGACATCCCTATCGCGCGCATCACCGAGCAATATCTCGAATATCTTGCCGTGATGAGAGAGCTGGACATCGGCGTGGCCGGCGAGTTTCTTTTGGTGGCCGCGACGTTGATTCAAATCAAGTCCAAGATGTTGTTGCCCCGCGATCCTCTTGCGACCCCCGAGGACGCGGACGATCCGCGCAACGAGCTTGTCTACCAGTTGCTCGAACATCAGAAATTCAAGGGCGCGGCCAATGTTCTTCACCAGCGCGCCACAATCGAAGGCGCGGCGTATACTCGCGGCCCGATCGAGTCCGATTCGAACAACCCTGAAATAGCGGCGACTATATTTCAACTGTTCGAGGTCTTTCGACAGGTGCTCGATAGAGAGAGGGCGCTTACCGAAATCGAGATCGCGCGCGATGAGATGACGATGGCCGAGAAAATCGCCGAAATAAAACATCTGGTCTCGCGATCCTCGGAAGTTCGCGCGCGTGATCTGTTCTCCGCCGCCGGTTCGCGCCGCGAGATGGTGCTAATCTTCCTCGGGCTGCTGGAGCTTGTAAAAGAGCTTTCCGTCAGACTCGTGCAAGAGCAGACCTTTGGCGACATTCTAATACGAAAGCGCGAGGACGAAACGGACGCGGTTGTAAATCAGGAATAAACGGCAGGCAGTATCTGAGATGACTACAAACGAGCTGAAACCAATATTAGAAGCACTTATCTTTGTTTCCGAAGAGCCGCTGAACCCTCGACAGATTGCCTTGCTTATCGAGACCGAATCGGTCGAAGACATCGAGGCAGCCGCCGACGAATTGACGGAAGAGATCAACGCCCGGTCAAGCGGGTTTCTGATGAGAAAGATCGCCGGCGGATATCGGCTCACCACTCGTCCCGAGTTGAGCGAGTACGTTCGCAGGCTGTTGAAGTCGCAGCCGTCGGCCCGATTGTCGCTGGCGGCGCTCGAAACACTGGCGGTGATCGCCTACAAACAGCCGATCACGATTCCCGAGATCTTGCAGGTCAGGGGAAAGGTCTCCACGTCGGCGGTCAAGACGCTGCTCGATAGGCGGCTCATCGTTTCGAAGGGGCACAAACAGGTTGTTGGACGCCCGATGTTGTATGGCACCTCCAAGGAATTCCTGATTCAGTTCGGTCTCAATGATCTTTCGGAGCTTCCGAACCTCGAGGACTTCGAGGACCTCGTAAGCAACTAAAATCGGAAGGCTGACGCGAATCGGCCTCCCTCTAACACCTCACAAAATTACCGCGGCACTGTTCGTGTTACCGAGGCCCCCTTCGGCCCTGACAATATGGCAGGCGTTTCCCCAATCGAAGCTGCTTCGATGTATTCCCCCCGAACCAGCATTCTGGTAATCGAGGACGACGAAGCAGCCGCCGCAATACTGCGGGAATTAATTCAGGATCGCGGCTACTACGCGACCCTCGCCACAACCAGTGCGGACGGGTTGAAGCAATTGGCGAGCGGCGGCGTTCATGACCTCGTCGTCATCGATCTCGCCATTCCGGATCTTGAAAGATGGCTCCTGCTTTCAAGATTGCGCTCGACTCCAGCCACGGCGCGGCTCCCGATAATCATGCTGATGGATCCCGCGGAAAAGGCTCAGGAAGCCGATGTGCTGGCGGCGGGCGCCGACGACTACATCGCGAAACCGTTCTCACCCGCGAGGCTTCTTGCGCGAGTCGAAGCGCTGATTCGCAGATCGGTGCTTCAGAGCATCAATCCGCTCACGGGCCTTCCGGGCAATCGTCAGGTCGAACAGTTCATCGCGAAATGCGCGAGAGAGACCACCGCGTTCTGGGCCATAGCCTACATCGACATCGACGTATTCAAACCCTTTAACGACAATTATGGGTTCCTGCAAGGCGATGAAGTATTGAAAACCACCGCAGATCTTATAACCAGAACCGTTACTCGGTCGCGGCACGATGTATTTATCGGACACATCGGAGGCGACGATTTTATTTCAGGTTTGACCAGCTCCGCCGACCGCTCGGACCAATCATGTGAAGAAGATGTCAAATGGGTTCTTCAAACGCTCGCGTCCGAGTTCGATGAACTCGTGAAGGGCTTCTACTCAGACGAGGATCTCGCTCGCGGGTTTCTTCAGGTGGAAGGACGGCGCGGAGTAATTGAGAGTTATCCGCTGATGTCCATCTCGATCGCCGCCGTAACCAACAGAAGGCGCGTGTTCGGTCATCCGCTCGAAATCAGCAGCGCCCTTGCATCCGTCAAGAGAAAGGCCAAGACGTCGGCGGGAAGCACTGTGTGCTTCGACCTGCGAAGCTAGTGACGCTTTACCGGTATTCAGACAATTACAAATCGCGCGCCTTCTCTTTCACTTCAACGCCGTGACCGGTAAACTCTCCATGTATGCTCGAACGGCTTCAGAAGATCATCGCAAACGCCGGAATCACCTCCAGACGGGGCGCCGAAGAACTCATGCTCAATCGCAAGGTTACGGTCAACGGACGCATCGTCACCGAACTCGGCGCCAAGGCGGATCCACAGCGCGATCACATCAAGGTCGAAGGTAAGCTCATTCAGCCTTCGCTGACCGGCTCGAAAAGATATTTTCTAGTCAATAAGACTCGCGGCCTTCTCTCGGCCGTGTCCGATCCGAAGCAACGGCCGCTGGTAATGGAAGTGCTGCCGCACCCGATGCGGCGCGGAATGCATCCAGTGGGACGGCTCGACTACAACACGGAAGGCTTGATCATCCTCACGAACGACGGGGATTTCACGAAACTACTTACCCAGGCGGGCAAGGTTGAAAAGGTCTATCACGTTAAGGTCAAGGGCGCGCCGACCGATGAACAAATTGATCGCCTCCGCCGAGGAATCAGAATTGGCGGTACGCAAACAGCTCCAGCGCGGATCAAGGAAATTGAAAGAACTCGCGAAGGCGGCAATACGTGGTATGAAGTCACTCTGACTCAGGGCAGGAACCAACAGATCCGAAGGATGTTCGACGCAACCGGCCATTCCGTAACGAAGCTGCGCCGGATTAAGATTGGCCATCTGACTGACCGCGGACTTGCACCCGGCCAGTTCAGAGAGCTCACCTTGACCGAGGTCAATGCCTTCTCGAAGCCGCCGGCTCCGGTTCGAAAGAAGAAGCCAGCGCCGCGAAAAGGAGCGCTCGCTCGTGAGTCATCCCGCGGCCCGTCGAAGAAAAACCCACGCTTGAATCACTCATCTCCTCCGCGCAAGACATAAGCTTAGAGAATCAAAGTACGGGGCGTCTCTGCCCGCCTCTCTCTCAGACTCGCCATAGTCTGATCCTATCGAGTTCATGATCGTCGACCGTCTTCGTCGGCACTTCATCCATTCTTTGACCGGCCAACTGCAAGCCTACAAATTTGCTCGAGCAACTTCGGAAAGGACACCCCGCTCCAAGAGCTCACCTCCGCGAATGAAATCAGATCGGGCTGGGGCTCCGCGTCAATAACGAAGAGGCGATCCTCCGGAGTCACTCGAAAATCAATCCTGCAATAATCTCGAAGTTCTAGGCGCTGTTTGATCGTTCGCGCGTGAGCGCCAATCCTGCTCCGCGCTTTCGAAGAAAGATCAGTTGCTTGCATCCATCGATTGTTGCCATTATTCCGCGCGGCGCCGACCGTTACGGGCTCCGCGGCGGGAAAGATAACCATCCTCTCATTTCCGAGAAGATAAACACATATATCACGGCCCTCGATTGACTCTTCGCACATAGCGGCTTGTTGAAAGCGCCGGTGCACTTCGATTGCGCGTTCGTTCGCGTGCTTGATCCGGGTTACGGCGGTCTCTTGATATTTCAAATTCGCAAAGCGCGGCCGCACGATCACGGGAAACTTGAAATTGGCGGGATCGATCCGGCTGCCGATCGATACTTCGAAGAAACGCGGCGCAGGTGCGCCCGATGCTCTGAGCATCTCCGTGACAACTAATCGATCCCTGCACATCAAAATTCCCTGTGCGGCTGAGCCGGTAAAAGGCAGCTCGAGCATCTCGAGCAATCCGGCTATAGACGCATCTATCCTGCCGTCCGGGACAGCGCTCCTCGCGAGGTTGAAGATCAACTCTGTCTTCGATTCCGCCAAAGCCGCAACTGATCCCATCATATTGGGCTCGATACAAAGCAGGCTTGCATCGTGTCCGGATTCACGCAGCGCTTCGACAACCCGACGCGGCGTCGAGATCGAGCCTCCCTTCAGCGGTTTTACCGAAAATGCGAGTACGCTAATTCGCATGTGATAGCTCTCAAACTTTAATTGCAGATTTCTTTCGGCGTCGTTCCAATGCCAGATCGATAACTCGTTGGATCAAATCCGTGTATTCAATGCCTGCCCATCCCGCCATGATGCCGAACACTCGCGGGCGAATATCGGGATTACCGTTCGCTTCCAGAAAGAAGAGGCCCCCTTCTGCATCAATTCGAAAGTCGACGCGGCCGTAGCCCGAGAACTCCATACAATCGTAAACAGTATTCGCCAGCGAGGCTGCCCTCGCCTGTTGCACATCAGACAATGGAGCGCGTCGATACGAGACCTTCCACTTTTCGCTGTACTCCTTGCTTTCCTTCACGCGCTCTGTCGAGATTGCCGGGCCGCCCGCCTTTCGCTTGCCGAAGACTGTCTCGCGCGCCGGCAAGGTCACAGGCTCTCCATTTCCCAGCATAGCCACGGCTATTTCGCGGCCGTCGATGTACTCCTGGCAGATCGCATCCTGCTGCAATCTGCTATGGACCAGCCGAACCCGTCTTTCCATCTCGGACGAATTTCGGACTATGGACTTCAATGAAATTCCCTCCGATCCATCGGTGAAACGCGGCTTCACGATAACCGGATAACGAAGCCGCGGCCGACCGGGAGCAGCGCCGCGACTGACGATCTCGAATGGCGGAACCGGCACGCCCCGATCCGCGACCATTAACGCGGAAAGCGCTTTGTCGCAACTGTAAGTCAAAGCCGCGGAGGAACAACCGGTATAAGCCAGGCTCATCGCCTCCAGAAGCGCCGGAACCTGGCAGCCGAGACGCCTGTTGCGAAAACAATCTTCAACGAGATTGAAAACCACTCGCGGCCTCGCTTGTTCGATCTGTCGGGCAATCGAATGCACCGCTCCGTCGAAAGACATGACCACCGTTGTATGCCCGCACTCCCGCGCCGCGTGAACGACGTGATGCTCCATGGATGGAGACCTTCGATGCCACCTGCCCTCGAACTGAGGGTCCTCATTCGGAACCTCGGCGGGGTCTAAGAGAAATAAAACCTTCATGATTGAATCAGAGACGCGTTCTTCGTTTGAATTGGAATGCAGCCCTCAGCATTATGGTTACATGACAGGTATCTCGCATGTGAAAACGCTCACGCCGGATGAATTACTGGTCGAGTTTGTTCGACGGAGCCGGCCCGTGATTATCACAGAGCTGGGAAAGCACTGGCCAGCGATCGGCAAATGGTCGCCCTCATACCTCAGCGACAGATTTGGAGACGTGCTCGTGCACGTGAGGGGCAGCAGATTCGGGATGAAGGATATCGGAGACATCCCCCTGTCTGAATACGTCGACTGGCTGTTGAACGCCAGGATGGCGGGTGCATCGAACGGTTCGAATTCCCTGCTCGCGCAGTATCACGCCGCGCACCCGGTGAAGCCTTACGTCGCCTACGACGGTGCGCTTCCACAGACTGAGTTGGCGTTGGATACCGGCTTCAGCTCACTCTTTCCACCGGGATACCACCCTCGCACCACGAGATGTTGGATCGGACCCGAAGGCGCTTCCACACCGCTCCATTGCGATAGTTGGGGGTTCAACATCTTCTATCAGGTCGCGGGGGCCAAGCGCTTCACATTGTTCAGCCCGGATCAGACGCGCTTTCTCTACACCAGCAACATTTTCGAATTCAACACGCTCTACAGCCGGGTAAACATACTCGCGCCTGATTACACACGCTTTCCACGATTCAAGGATGCACGCTCGGTCGAAATCACATTGAATCCCGGCGAGATTCTTGTTCTGCCTCGCTGCTGGTGGCATGACGTCGAGGCGCTCGAGACATCTATATCGGTCAACTGCTGGATCGTGAGAGACAGAGACAAACTCACTGCCAGTTATCTTCTCAATTCGCTTAAGAAGGCGATTCACAATGTGGGACTCTACGCGAACGATCGCTGTACGTGTCACCTGTCGCCTGATAAACAGGATCTCGGACGGACGCTCGGCTGGTATTGATTAGAGCAGCGCAAGCCGAAGAGCTAAGCTCTAATAACGCGATGGGGATACTCCGGCTCGCGCTTCTGGAATGAGATTATCTTAGGATTTTTAATAATACCGTCGCGAATCTCTATGGCGCGTCTCACGGTTTCATTCCTGTCCCAGGATTGCGGGCCGCCCATCACGAGCGGCACATAATGAATGAGGCGCCGCGACATTTCCCAGGAAGCGCTGTCCCACAATGACGAAGGCGTATGATCCACGGAGTAGTAGAACGCTCGGCCAACCTGAAAAATCGGGTCGTCGAACGTGGTCGGACGCGCGAAAGGAAATCCCATGCCTTCATCGCAGCTCGCGTCGATGATTATGCTGCCCGGTTTAAGCTGCTGATCCATTTCGTCCGCCGCAATGATCATCTTTGGATTGTCGGGGTCCTGAAGCATCGCGTTCACGATGATGTCGGCGGTCACCAGCTCATCGACGAACCGGCGGCGCGACCCATCCGGATTCGCGATGACCATGTGACCTGCCTCATCAATCTGAACGTGATTGTATTCGACTCCCGGAATCTGATTGGTGACTTTATGCGGATGCCGAATGGTGAAAAC
>Ga0209687_1000109_pt1 | contig 32763 bp, 23 predicted proteins | sample GraSoiAngelo_136_FD_185893 | JGI IMG/M metagenome (GOLD analysis project Ga0209687, IMG submission 185893) | Grasslands soil microbial communities from the Angelo Coastal Reserve, California, USA - 14_0929_09_20cm (SPAdes) (version 2) | ecosystem: Environmental > Terrestrial > Soil > Grasslands ...
ACTCCCTCAGCAACACCGCCCCTCCATTAGAACTTATCTTCCCTCCATCAAAATCCGCCTCCACTCGCCGCCTTCCGTGCCCTTGAAACAGCATTATCTGCTCGTTACACTCTGTCATCATTAGCAAAGCTCCTCTCATGGCTCGAAGTCTTTTCCTACTTCACTATTACCATGTTTGGAGCTTTGCTGATGCAACATTGTTGAGAAATTCGGGTTAGGCTCATGGCTCTTCTATATCGACTCCGCAAGCATTATCCGACGGCTGGAGGTAGGATCGGGCCGCATCGATTTTTCCGATTACAGGTTCGTCGAAGGGGTTAAGCTTCCATTTTTTGAGAGTGTTTCAATCGGCGGCCGCACTATGCACGAACTTCTCTTTACCCGCATCGATTTCAACGGCTCACCTGCACCTTTCGAGGCCGCCATGGCGACTAAGTAAATCGACGCGCCAACGATTTGATTTTGTTTATCAATTGGCAACGTCGAGAAACAAAATCTGAAATCTCTCGGAAGATTTTTCCTTACAGAAGCAACTAATTGTAAGCGGAATGACATTGGAATGACATAAGGATATTCTCCAGCGGCGCGGGTAAATGCTATAATTGCCCGCGCCGTTAATGAGTAAAAAAAGGTTGATCCGCAGAGCACCTTCAACTCTCCTGGCATTCTCCCTGGCGTGTGGAGCAATGCTGTCTACTGTCTTGCAGCCGATCACTTCATTTGCTGCTCCAGGCGATGTTCGCAAAAGGGACCACGGTCCGCCGACGGATAATAAGCGAGCCGAATCTCTGTTTGAATCAGCCTTGTCAAAAGCTGAGACCGACGAGCCAGCAGTGGTAAGGCCGCTCTTCGCGCAGGCGCTTCAGTTATGGATCGCATCGAGAGCTTCAGAGACGGCGGCGCAGGCCGCGTCGAAGATTGGCGATTGCTATTTTGCCGCAACGAAATTTCCGGAATCCCTGTATTACTACAAACAAGTATTGGAGTTGAACGATCTGCCGCGCTCAACGCGCGCGCGCGCATCTAATTCAATTGCTCGCTCATATCTCGATCTATACGAGTCCGAGCTAGCTCTCCGTTATTACAATCAAGGGCTCACCGAAGCGAGCGCGATATCGGATCTCTCAATTCAAGCCGTCGCTCTCACCGGAATCGCCGGCGCTTATTATCAGCAGCGCGAGAACCAGAAAGCCCGAAAATTCATAAGAGAGGTTCGACAACTCCAGCGCGGTTTGGACCCCAATATCGATGCCGCGTTGGCTGAGATCGCGGGTCGAATCCTTCTGAAAGAGGGCTCGTTCAAACCTGCGCATAAATCCTTCGAAACAGTGCTGGCCGTTCATCAGCGCGGCGGCGACATCAAGGGACAGGTCATCGCGCTCTGTCTGCTCGCTGACGCTGAGATGGCAAGCGGAGAAATAGCGGCGGCCCTTCAACACTCGAACCAAGCCAGGAATCTAGCGGACGATCAGGTCCCACGGGCCAAACTCAACTCAGAGAAGACCCGCGCCCGTTTACTGAGATTCAATGCGTATTTAGCTCTGGCGCGGGCTCTGAGAGCTACAGGGGATAGGAATGCGGCGGAAGCGAAGTATCAATTTGCTCGCAGTCAGGTCGTCGCTCTGTGGTGGTTGTGCTATGCCGCGACCGATAGGAGCGCCACGGGGTTCGCGGCTGACTATCAGGCCGCCTGCAACGAGCACATCGATATTCTTATTGAGCAGGGAAGAATAGTCGATGCTTTCGAGGAGCTTCAGCGGGCGAGGGGAAAGACAATCCAGGCGCTGATCACAGCCCGGCGCCTGAGAGAAGCCTCGCGCAGACATGAGGAAAGCGCGACCGTCCGTAAATATTCTAGCGCGGTATCGCAGCTTCGAACGCGATTGTTCTCTTCGAAACTGACCGCGCAGCAACGGGCTAAGATCGACCATGAATTTCGAGAAGCTGAGATGGCGAGGGAAGAAGCGCGCATCGCCTCTGACTCCGAGAATTCGACAAAACAGTTTCAATCCTATCAGCCGATCGACCTGGCTTCATTAAAAAATTATCTCAAGGCAAACGACGAGTCGCTTGTCGAGTTCATGCTGGGTGAAAAGCGATCGTTTGCATGGTTAATTTCTCCAACCGGCCCTACTTTGATTACGCTTCCTGGACGCGCCCATATCGAGAAGCAAGTGAAAGAGTTCCTGTCTCTGATAAGCAGCCGTCCTGCCAATAACGAAATCGATGAGGCGATCAGAAACGTCAAGATTCATGGAAGCGATCTGTTTAAGATGTTATTCGGCGATCTGTCAAAGCAGCTTCCCGCGGCCCGAAATCTCATCATCGTGCCGGACGGAATTCTCCACAATGTGCCCTTTGACGCGCTGGTGCGGAATGATCGTTATCTCCTCGAAGATCACCGTATCAGTTACCTGATCTCCGCGGGGATGATATCGCTATTGCAGGACGGAAGAACCGGCGAAGATCGCCGCATGGACTTCATTGGGTTTGCCGATCCGTTGTTCGCGCCGGAGGATGAATCTTCCAACCGGAATAGAACCGTTAAGGCTTCGGACAGCCCGATAAGGGCGATCATTTCAATCGACAGAAACTCCGTGCCGCGGCTCAAGCGGACTCGCGATGAAGTGCAGGATATCGCGAAACAATTCCCGGGTCGCTGCCGCATTTATCTCGGCGCGGATGCCACGGAAGAAGCGCTAAAGAAGGAGAATCTGAGTTTATTTAAACGGATTCATATCGCCACTCATAACCTCGTGGACACGGAGTCGGTCTTTCATTCGATGGTTCTTCTCCTTACCCTGGACGACAATACCGACGAGGATGGGTTCCTCGAGATGTCCGAGGTGTCGGAACTGAATTTGGATTGCGATCTCGTGGTGCTTAGCGCCTGTCAGACGGGCGGCGGGCAGTTAGTTGAAGGTGAGGGTATCGTGGGACTCAGTCGGGCGTTCCTCTATGCCGGCGCGCGGTCGGTGGCCGTGAGCCTTTGGAACATAACCGATGCATCGACCGCTGATCTAATGAAGAATTTCTACCAGGAATTGTCCCAAAATGTTGGCAATGCCGAGGCGCTTCGCGATGCGAAGCTGAAATCGCTCAAAGGCCGCGCGGAGACGCGGCATCCGTACTACTGGGCTCCTTTCATAATCACGGGGAGACCTTAGAAGTACGCGCGTGCGTCATCGGTTTGTCCAAGTCTTGAGGTCGTCTAGTACAGTCTAAGGATTGGAGTGAGCATCGCCCCAGTGAACAACGACCGCCAGCTTGCGGAGTTGGTGAAGCAAGCCCACGACGGAGATCCTCGCGCTGAAGAAGAGATCATTCGTCGTCATAAGGACGGTGTATCCATAATCATCGGCCGAATCGTTCAGAACTCTTCTTCGGCCGAAGATATCTCGCAAGAGACCTTTCTAAAAGTGCTGGAGAAAATCAGATGCGGCGAAGTCCGCGAGCCTGAACGCCTGTCGGGATTCATTTGTTCTATCGCGAAAAATCTCGCAATAGAGCACGTCAGAAAAATAAGAAAACTCACAAGCCGCGAGGACGGCGGAAACGCCGAATTCATCCCCGATCCAGGGCAGGACCCGTTCACTCGGCTCCTCGAAAAAGAACGAGGAAGCGTGGTGCTAAGAATTATCGGGGAGATGAGCGTAAAACGGGACAGGGATTTGTTGATGAGATACTTTGTAGCGGAGGAGCCCAAGGATCGCATCTGCAGCGATCTGGGTTTAACGAGAGAGCAGTTTAATCGGGTTGTTTTCCGCGCGCTCCAGAGATTTAAGGAGCTATACCTGAAATTTGAAGGAGATCATAGGAATAAGAATTGACGAAGCGCGAATTTTTTTCGGGGCCGTGCGATAGCTGAAGGCTTAGCGCCACTTTACTATTGGGGATTTTTAAGTAAATGGATCATAACGAGATCGATAACCTCGATTTTGTCGAGCGGTATCTGATGGGCGGCTTGATGCCCGATGAGATTGTCCGCTTTGAGGAGCATTTTGTCGCTTGCCCTCGATGCGTCGAGCAATTGAGAACGACAGAAGACTTTATGAAAGGTATCCGTCTGGCGGCCGCAACCCAGGCGGTTCCGAGTGGCTGGTTTCTCTCCCGGATTTCAGTTCATCGTTTGATACTCGCCGGCATCAGCCTTCTATTACTCATTTGCACTGGCATTTGGATAGGCTTCCGAGAGATGCGGCTCAGGTCGGAAGCTAATCAGGCAAAGGGCGAAATGGCACAATTGGCGGCGCACGCTGAAGAAGAACGCCTCGCCAGCAAGGCGGCCGCGGAGGAGTCTCGCGCATCGGAGGCAAAGCTGCAGGCAACAATTGAGGGTCTCACCGCACAGATCGCGGCCCGGGAGAGAACAATAAAGAGCCTTAAGACGGACACCGCCATGCGAATCGCGGCCCTGGCTGAACCGCCGCCTTTTTCATTGCAGGCTGAGGAGAGAAGCGTGAGCTTCAATTTCAAACCGAAGGAAATCAAACTGAAGACTGTCCGGGCTTCCTTCCAAATCGCGTTTGGCCTCGAAGGGGTAACCTATTTGAGGGAATATTGCGTGAGCGCATTCAATAGCTCGGGTAAAGAAGTTGATGAGAAGAAATGCGGCTTGACCCCGAAGGGACTTGACGTTGTGTGTCCATTCAAGTCCGCCTCGTTTAGGAACGGCTTCTACCGATTTGAAGTCGAAGGCCTAAAAAATGACGGCTCATGGCAGAGCGTCGGAACCTACCCATGTCGAATTATTCGCACCGGAATCCGCCGGCCTTAGAGAGTCGAGGACTCTCTGTGTTTCCTTTCCATCAATGAAGCCAGTTCGGCATCGAATAAAGCGTCGCGTTTGACGAGTCCCTCGATTGCGGCTTCCCGATCGTCGGCTTCCCGGTTTTGACTCAGCTTGAACTTTCCGACAAGCTCATCTATCTCGATTTTGATTCCCAGTATCTCTTTTTTGAACCGCTCCCATTGATCCGGAGGCAGGTCTTCGATGCGCCACGGATTCTCCAGCAAAGCTTCGTGCTTGTCCGTAAGCCGCTTCAGAATCGAATACAACTCGGCTTCCGAGACTTTCTTCGGAACGCCATGAGCGTGAACAACCGCGTAATTCCAGGTCGGGACTTTGATATCGGACTTGTACCACCCCGGCGAAATATACGCGTGCGGTCCCTGGAAAATAACCATCGCTCTGGACTTGCCGTCCACTGAGCGCCAGATTCGGTTAGCACGCGCCACATGAGTCAACAGGGTTCCCTTTTCTCCATCTTTGCGGTCCAGAAAAAACGGCAGGTGAGCAAGGTCGAGATCGCCCGATGCATTCTTAATTATCAACGTTCCGAAGCTGTAGCCGTCGATCAGATCGTGCAGAGCCGCGAGATCAGTTTCAGCAAAATGTTTTGGCAGATATATCAAACGAGACCTCCAGATGTCGCTGGACAGCTCACGAACGGACTGGAAGGCGCCGCGACAGCGACTTCCTCGTCTTCACCCGTTCCAGCTTCCCATCTGAATTGTACATCATCAGCTTCATTTTGCCGTTCTGCATCCCCTGTTCGATAATCTGGTCGGCCGCTTCGCCGATACTTCCCGACGCTGCCTTTTCCACCGATTCTGATTCCGGAGTCGAGAGCCTGCCCGTTCTCAACCCCTCCGCGAGCGCCTTCACATTACCGAGCTGTTTATAGGCGGTCAGCCCGACGAGCACCCTGGTGAAAGCTCCCGGACCGTCTTGCTCCTCATTTCTCCATTCCTTATTCAGCCGCCGGTACAGACTTGCGGATGCCGCGCCCACTGCCGTCCTCGCCAGCGAAGGCGCTACCTGACTCAGGCCCGCGCGGTGCTGATAGTAAGACTCCAACAGCGTTCGCTTCAGGTGATTGAGTTCGGCCCCGTTCACACGCGTTCCGTCGAGGTTCTTCTCCAGAAAAATTCCCATTCCTCTTTCGACCGTCTTCATCCAGCGAAAGACCTCGTGAGGCGTGGAGTGTCCCCCGGCGATCATCGAGCTGCTCGTGCTCTTTTCTTTGCCGAGAAGATACAGAAACGCCGGGGCGTGCGGAATCCTGCTGCAGGCTATCACGGTGGCGAGGCATTCTTCGGCGGATCGCTTCGGCGGGTAGTTGAGATAATAGCTGATGAGATCGACGTCTTCATCCTGAGCTACCGAAGTCATATCCTGAAGTATGAACGGATGTACGACGTACAGGAGCACCGGCGGTTTCGCCTCGTGGCCGTCGTTGATAGACGCAAGCAGAGCGCGAGTATTGTTAAGGGACTCGCTGGTCTCTCCCGGATAACCGTGAATGAACGCGGTTATCGCGGTTATGTTATGCCTGGCAAGAGCATCTATGGCGGGCTGGATCTGCTTCAGGTTTGTCCCTTTCCTCATGCGATTCAGCATTTCCTGATCGCCGCTCTCCTGGCCAATAAATACATGTTTAACTCCCGCGAGAGACATAAGACGGACCGTTTCATCAGGCAGATCCGAAACCCGAACGTATGCCCAGATCGGATGCGGCGCGCCGCCCCGATCGATGAGGAGCTTTAAGATTTCAACCCATCTGTCGTGAGGATAGCTGGCGGTCGCGTCCGTCATCATAATGGCTCCCGCGCGTACGGAAGCCGTATTGAAGATTCGCTCCACCGCTTCCTCAGGACTCATCACGGTTGGGCTCGCCAGCGTCCGAAATGTACAGAACCCGCACTTGAAGACACAGCCTCTCTGAGTTTCAACCCCCACATCAACCTTCTCCGAGTGTATGTCGAGGGATGGCTCGATTCGCGAGCTCAGGCTCCAGTCGATCGCGGGTAGCTTGGCCATATCGAGCGGTTCCGCCCGGCCTGTGTGCCGAAGCGATCCATCCGCGTTGGGAATATAGAGACCGGGAACCGCGTCGAGCGTCTCTCCGCTCTTCAAGCGATGGACTATCTCGGGCAGCCGCACTTCGCCTTCGCCGACACAAAAAACATCGGCGTCGAGCGAGAGGAAGTCGCGAGCATCGGTCGCGTAGTAGTAGCCGCCCAGGATTAACTTCGCGCGCGGGAATGTCCGACGCACGAGCGAAATGAGGATGCGAATCCATCGCGAACCCATCGTAAAGGTCGTCGAGATTCCGACAGCGATAGGATCGCTGCCGCGGAGTTTTGCGAGCCTTCGCCTCCATCCCGCGAGATTGTCGATTCCAGGATCAACGACCATCCAATTCAATCCGGCCCTTTCGAGATGAGTCGCCAGAGTAACCGCCGTCAAAGACCTGTGTGATCCGGAGCTCAGCGGTTCGCCGTTGAATCGAGGGCTATTCGCTTTCGAGGCAAGATTGAATCTGAGACCGCAATACTCTTCGAATTCGCTAAGAGCAAGCCTGAGAGGACCGAGAAGATGAGCGCCGAAGCTCTGTCTGGCGCCCGGTTCGAGCGCGAATCCCTCTCCGTCGTCGAAGGGAACCAACAAAATGACATCGGGATTTTTCATTGCTTTTGAATTGCTCGACCTATTACATCATTAATCGAAAATTAGCATGCGTCATCACAAACATTGCTGTAAAACGCCACATGGGTATGCTAGAATACCGCCCGCATTTCACTAAATGCAATGTAGAAACCTGAAGATCTTAAAGAGGAGAAATCAACATGGCTGACGAAAAGAAAGACCCGGCAAGCAAAGCGCCCGCTGATGATGAACACATCGAAATCAAAGTAAAAGTTACTAAGGATTCGATAAGGCAGGCCGTCAAGGATGCAGGCGGCACGATCGCCAAGTAGTTAACGCAATGTTCATAAACGTTCGGCCGGGGAAGGATCCAAACGGATCATCCCTGACCGGACGGCGGCAGTAGATAATCGGGCGGCAACGCCCAGAAACATTTGTCCAAATGGCTTCCATAAAGGCAGCGGTTGAACTCGACCAGTGCATTCCTGCCCTGCGTTGGGATGCCAGAGTTGTAGTTGAAGGGGATCTGGCGACGTTTAGGATTGATGGTGAAACCGTCGAGCTGAGCGGGACGTCGCCCGAATTGATAAAAACCATCGCCGCCGCGGCCGATGGCACTAAGAGTATTCGCGCTATTGCCGATCAACTCGGTTCTCGGGACCACGTTGTTGGCGCGGTTGTGAAGGCTCTGATAGAAGCGGGGATCGCGGTCGATCTCGCCAGTAGATCAGATAATGACCTCGATCCCCGCCAGTTTACTTCAATCTGCCGGCGGCTCTTCGGCTCCTGGAAATATAGGCTCTTCAGTCATCCACTCTGGGAGTTGCTCAGATCAGGCGAAGCGACCAAAGCTCAATTCACCGGCTGGCTCATCGAAACTTATCACTTTATCGAGGGCGTCAACGATCGCCTTGCGCTGAGCATAGCCGAGTGCGCCGATCATCGAATCAAACCTCTTTTCATCCGCCATTATTTCGAAGAGTATGACCACAGCCATTTCTTTATCTCAGCGCTGAGGGCGCTGGGTTACGATGCCGCGCTTGTGGAATCGACCCGGCCCTTGCCCTCGACTATGGCTGTTCTAAATCACATGAGGAACTGCGCTCGCCGCGGCCCGTTGGAATACGCGGTGTCGTCCGCATTTCTTGAATCCGCCGGCGCGGAACGGGCAAGCGGCCTCACCTTCCTCGAGCGCGTTCGCGAGCACTACGCTCCGGACCGCCCGCGGGTAATCCAACCGCTGATCGAGCATGTGAAGCTCGATGAAGCGTACGGCCACAATCAGATGCTCGAGCTCGTCTGCGACAAGATGCCGCGAATACCGCGGGAGCGCGCCTCTGAAGCTCTCGGGCTTTGCGCTCTTTTTATTGAAACCCTCGAGTTGTGGTCGACGGATATCGTCCGCTACTATGGCGCTCCGGCCGCCGGGCCTCGAATAGGCGCGGCCTTGCAACGCCCGCTACGGATGGGCAAAGGGAACGGCAGCAATGGCAGCGTCCTTCGGTGAGAATGCAAAACCGCTCGTGAGCCCCTACGTCGCCTTCGAGGAGTCCAATGGCGACGTAGACGTCGTAACGCCCGACGCTACTTTCAGCTATTCGGGATTCGGCGCCAGAATAATGTCGGGACTCAAGGAAAGTCTCGATGGTAACAACCGCGTATCGGAGCTCGCGACGCGAATCGGGGTATCGGGCTCCAAAATCAACGAAGCGATTGCCGTTCTTGCCGAAGACGCTTACTTGATCGATCTCGCCGCCCTCGAAGAGACGCAGTCATCCGAGTTCTTCGACGCCTACTTCGAAGCTTGCAAGTTCTGGGCAAAAGAAATATTTCTTCAACCATTTTGGGATGTTTTGCTTTCGGGCAAAGCTTCGCGGAGTCTGATTCTCGGCTGGGGAATCGAGTTCTTCCACTATGCTAATTCAGCCAACGAACACATGCCCGCCAGCGTCGCCTACTGCCGCACCGACAAGGCGACCAGGCGTTTGTTGTCGCATCATTACCTGGAAGAGCACGATCACGGCGAGATGTTTCTTGCGGGTCTCGAAGCCTGCGGCATATCGAGATCAAGCGTAATAGAGGCGCCGCCCATTGCTTCCACTCGCGCCCTTATTCATTTTCTCAGTGAGCTTGCGGTTGGCGAGCCCGCCGCGTATATGAGCGCGTTCGGCATTATGCAAGCGCCGACGGCCAACCGGCCAAAAGGCAGCTTCAACAATTTCTACGATCGTCTCGAGCGCCTCTATCCTTCTGAAAAGGGCCTATTCGACGCCCTAAAAAAACATGCTGCTACGGACGACGAGCTCGGGCACGAAATCACACTCCTCAAGCGATTCATAGCGAAAGAAGAAACCATAAACCCGGAACGCCGGCAAAAGATTCTCGACGCCGCGCGCGCGACCGTCGAGTACTTCGTTTTGTACTTCGAAGGCATTCTTGATTATTACAGCACTCCGGGTGTCATGGTCCCGCGCCGCGCTCTGGATATAAGGACGGTTCTTCAGGACGCGTGATGACAGGGCCTTCGGTCAGCGAACAGAACCTCCTCAACGCTTATCAAACAAAGTTTGCTCGATCCGCCGAGCTATATGATCGCGCTCTCAAAGTAATCGCGGGCGGAGTTACACACGACAGCCGCGCGATTCACCCCTTTCCCGTCGCAATACATAGAGCCGCGGGACCGCTCAAATGGGATGTCTCCGGCAATCAGCTCATAGACTACTGGATGGGTCACGGAGCGTTGCTGCTGGGCCACTGCTTTGAGCCGGTTGTCGAAGCAGTCCGTAGGCAGCTCGAGTTGGGCAGCCATTTCGGAGCAAGCCACGAGCTTGAAACACGCTGGGCCGAGCTTATATGCGAGCTGATCCCTTCAGCCGAAAGAGTCCGCTTCACATCGTCAGGCACGGAAGCGGTGATACTGGCGCTAAGAATTGCGCGAGCCTGGACCGGCCGCCACATAGTTCTCAGATTGAACGGACATTTCCATGGGTGGCACGACGAAGCGATGTCCCATTTCGTCGCCGCGGAAGACGGCGGCCTGAGTCCGGGCTCGGAAGAATATGTGGGGCTGGCTGATCCTCTTTCGATCGAGGCCATCGCGGGATTTTTGAGCAAGTACGAAGTTGCCGGGCTCATCCTCGAGCCGGGAGGGGCCGGCAGCGGCGCGCTTCCTTATGATCCCGAGTTTCTTGCACGGCTGCGAGATATCACAAGGCAGCATCGGGCCCTGCTCATTTTTGACGAGGTGATCAGCGGATTTAGATACAGTCCCGGCGGAGTGCAAGCCCTCAGCGGAATCATGCCGGATTTGACCCTGCTTTCGAAGATCCTCGGCGGCGGTTTGCCCGGCGGAGCAGTAGCAGGACCGGCGGAGATTATGAGCGTATTCGGCGAAGGCGTCTCGACGGGAGGTCGTCACGCAAAGGTTCAACACTCGGGAACGTTCAATGCCAATCCGCTGTCCGCGGCGGCCGGTATCTGCATGCTTCAACACGTATCCGACGGCGCCGTTCAGACCTTCGCGAAGAGCGCCGCCGAAAAGCTTGTGAAGTTGGTAAATGAATTCGCGGAAGCGCGCGGAGTCGACATATCGTGCTTCAACAATAGCTCTACGTTTCACGTTGTGGTTGGAGGAAGGAAAGCAGGCGTCGAAGGCCCGTCAAAGCCCGTCATATCTCTCTTTCGAGAAAAGAAGGAGCTGCATAATCGGCTGCGGCTGGCCCTCTTAATTGAAGGCGTCGACATGCATTCGGCGCACGGCTGGATTTCAGCAGCACATGATGACGAGGTAATCGTCCGAACAGCCGAGGCCTTTAACCGAGCCTTCCAACGGCTTGTTGATATACCTGAATTCGCGATGTAGTTGTGACGCGGCACGCGAGCACATCGATCAAGCGCCGCCGGGAGGATCTTCGTTGCGAACCAAGAAGCTGGGTCGAACTGGTCTAAAAGTCAGCGAGGTCTGCCTTGGAACGATGACCTTCGGAAACCAGTGCGACGAAAAGACCTCGTTTCAAATAATGGATCGCGCCGCCGATGCAGGGATTAATTTTCTGGATGCGGCCGACGGCTATCCTTTTCCGTCAACACCCGAAACGGCGGGCAGGACCGAAGAGATAGTCGGCAATTGGCTTCGCGGCAAGCGACAGCATTTTGTCCTGGCGAGCAAAGCCGGGATGCGAATGGGGCACGAGCCGAACGAAGCCGGCCTCTCGCGCAAGCACATACTGGAAGCGATCGACGGCAGCCTTCGCAGATTGAGTACGGACTACCTTGATCTCTATCAAACCCACTTTCCCGATCCGGACACGCCCATCGACGAAACGCTTTCGGCCCTGGATGTAATTGTGAAGAGCGGGCGCGCGCGATACATCGGGTGCTCGAACCTGCCTGCGTGGCAGCTCTGCAAGGCATTATGGACAAGCGATCGATCCGGTTTTGCGCGATACGAGTCGACGCAAGCGCGATACAACCTTCTCTATCGCGACATTGAATTCGAGCTCGCGCCGCTTTGCGTCGACCAGCAGATCGGCATCCTCGCGTACAATCCACTCGCGGGCGGCCTTCTGACCGGGAAGTACGATCGAATGAAACCGCCTCCGGCCAATACACGCTTTGCGATTGGAGGAAAGCTTTACACCGGCCGGTATTGGAATAACGAGTGCTTCAATGCGGTAGAACAATTGCGAAACTTCCTGGAGCCGCGCGGCAAATCCTTGAGCCACGCGGCGCTGCTCTGGCTGCTTCATCAGCCGGTAATCACATCGGTAATAGTCGGCGCAACAAGCGCGGAACAACTCGCCGAGACTATGCGATACTCTGAAACCAGCCTTGATGCACACGAGATCGAGCGTTGTGGAAATATCTGGTTCGATATGGGAGACGTAGTCGAAGTGCGCGAAGCATAAAAGAGCGCCGACTGCTGCTACCCTTCGACTCCGGCGTGAAAACTGGTTAGAACCTCCATAAAGAGATCAATCGACTCTGTTGAGGACGCGTGTCCTCCTGGCAGCTTCACGCGCCGCACATTGGGAAGCGATCGTTCGAGCACGTCGTTTATGCTTCGATAGATCCGCATTGAGTCTTTGCCTTCGACGAGGAGAACCGGCTTTTCTAAGCCGCGAACCCGCTCCAGCGTATCCGCATAACTCGCGACCGCGGGCATGCAGCGCAAAGACCCGCGGTACTGCATCCAGATTTGCATTATCTGCTCTTCATTTTCGAATCGGCCCGGCTGATCGCCAAGCGAGATCCTGAGCCGTTCGATTTGTTCGCGAGTGATGTCTCCGACAAATCCCCGGAAGAAGCTCATCATTTCTTTGTACTCCGCATCCGTATTCAACGCCTGTTCAAGCGCCCAATACGCGGCCGGTTCCACCAGCACCAGCGAGCGAACCATCTCAATGCTGTCGAGCGCAAAATCGAGGGCGACTATACCGCCAAGGCACCAGCCCATTATGTCTATCGGATAACTCAGCCCAAGCGCCTCTATAGTCGCGCGCATTGCCCGGCTCTCGGACTTGACGGAATAATCCGGCGCCAACGGAAAGTCTCTTGTACCCCAATCAACGTTCAGGGTTTGCAGCCGCACAGCGGTACGATGTCCCGAAAGCCGCTCCGCGTGCATCTGCAAACCTCTTATGCCCGTGGCGCCGCCGCCAAGCATGACCAACGGCGGTCCCGAGCCAATGACATCGTGCGACATCATCTGGATGGCGTCGCCGGGGGCATTGCGAGACTCGGTTGAAGGCGATGTTTGCTGATTCTCGGTATTGATGTTCTCAGTCACTAGCTTGAGTCCAGGTTATTGCTTGAGGCGGGAGGCAGCCGTGAAGCTGCCTCCCGCGAATGCGCGATGCCTCCGATTCTCTAGCCGCCGTTGTTTCAACCGCCGGATGCCTGTCCCGTAAGCACCAGGCCAATGGCCTCCTCGACCGCCGATTTTAGCGCGGCGATCAGAGTCGGAATGAAATTACCAGCCGCCGTATCGGTGAGCCAGGGGTCCATCGTCGTGGAGATGAGGAAATTAACCGGCGTCGACGGATCGCCTTCGGTAATACCCAGTCGATCCCGGAAATCGTCGACGAGAGCCTGACCGTAGACCGCCGGATCGAAGCTCGATTGCGTAATGATCATCGGCACCGTGGGAACGTCCGAGTCGCTCTCACCCAACAAGGCGCGCGTGAACTTAGGAGGCGCGAGACTCAACAGTTTGAATATCTCGAAGTTCAGATTATTGGCCGCCGTTACATCGGGATTCAGCACCCCATTTTGTTTGAAGTTGAACGCGTAACTAATGATGATCTGATCGGAGCCCAGCTCCTTCAGAAGCGTCATCGCCTCATGATCCGCAATCAGCTCGTCGTTGGTCTTCGGAACGATCTGAGTCTTTATATATTCAAGCTGCTCTTTCACCTTCTCAGGCGAAAGCCCTTGCTTTTGAGCCGGCAGCCGCTGGAAAAGAGCGACGATGAAGTCGTCCGATTCATCGGCCATCGTGATGACCGCGGAGTAAAGCCGCTTGCTGTTGAACAGAGACTTGCCGAGGATCTGGCCGTATCCGCTCTGATTCGTACGCACCACTCGATGACTCAGGAACACGCCCGCGGCGGCTGCGCCGGGCTTCGAGCCTTCGATTCCATAGACACCCACCGTTGGGTCGACGCCTCCGTGATAGACGACCGGCGCGAACCACGACACGAGATTCCGCATGGCCGAATTCTGATAGCAGAGGCCGCCGGCGGGATACGGTATATAACCGGCTTTATGCGGGTCTACCGTAATCGAGTTCGCATCCTTCAACGCCCGGTACTGCTTGTTGACGTACTCGCTCATCGAAAGCTCGGGCGTAAACTGGCGCCTGGACAAATCCGCCTTCGCGTAAGGGTCGCGGCGCAGGAGCGATGCAAAGTAGCCGCCCCACGCTGCGTCGGAATGAACCGGGAATACTAGACCGGCCTGGGCGTATTCCTTACGCAGCGCAATGATGTCGGAGAGCGGATCAACCGCGCTCTCTTCAGTGGATCCAATCACCGCCACCACCATTATGACCGGCTGGCGGTTGGCAAGAGCGGCATCGAGCAGAGAGCGAAGATGGTTCACCTCCATGCGGGCGTTGAGATCGACGTGAACCGGAATCATGTTATTCGAGCCAAGACCGAGCACCGCCGCCGACTTCGGCCACGAGTAGTGCATTGTGGACGGCGCGAACATGACCGGAAATCCGACGCGGCCTCTGAGATACAACTGGTAGAACTGAGAGAATCCAAGGTTTTGGATGTTGTAATTGTCGAACGCCGTCTGCAGCGTGCTGGTCGAAATCCCATACTCCTCCTGAATCCTTGTGGGGAACTCGAGAACTTCGTCGGGATCGAGGTTGAGCAACTGCCACGTGTCGAGATTGATCAACGTCTCGCGGCCGCCCTGTGGAAGCCGAATCGTCATATAACGCGCGGCCGCGAGCGATGACTCATTACGGAGCGCCTCAGCAAGGGAGACCGGGTAGAACTTTAAATTTCGACAGGCCCACATCGATTCCATATTCGCGACGGTTCCGTCGCAGGTGATATGGCCCCATGGTGTAATTTTCGCGGGCTCGTTCTTTATGGGAACGTGATAGCCGAGCATGCGGCACAGGTCGTCACCCACCTTCATCTCGAGCACCGTCGTTATCGGAGACGCTTCGGCCGCGACATTGTTCTGGTTGTAGAGCATCGCGCCAAAATAGCCGAGCAAACCGGGCATCGTGATATCCCAGTTCATATGGCCCTGATAGCGATAGCTGAAGAAAGGAACCGAGCCCATCAGGGCGTCGCCCATGTCGCCGAAGTACCGCTTGAATTTTTCTACGGCCTTCTTGTATTCGGGCGTATCCTTTACCTCCGGAGTGATCCAGATTGGATCCTCAGGAAAATATTCCCTTCTATAGCTGCAATGATCGTCGAGCGCGTCTTTCAGCAGCTCGAGCAGCAAGCCCTGGTTTTCAGCCTTTGGTCCAAGAAACCAGGCGCCCAGCGAGTAAGTGCCCTCCGCGGTGAGGTCGAACGTTTCGAGCGACTCAAGCCTCTCGGCATATTCTTCGAGTTGCCGCCGAAAGTTTTCGGATTTTTTATGTCGAATCGTCAGATTTGGATTCACGCTTTGTTACCTCCATGATGATCAAGACTCGATGAAGAAGTTCCCGCAAATGCCGCCTCGCCAGGTCTACGCGCCCTGGCACGGATCGGGATTGTTCAGGCTTGCAGTATCGAAAAAGTAGCTCCGACCTATCTTGATGCGATACGAGCCGCTTCCGCCAAGCTGGACATCATATTCCGGATTGACGAGGGGGTTTGAGCAATAGACCTGGCTCGCCAACGATGGAATATTGATCGGCACACTCGCTTGAAGATGTTGTATGTCGAGCCAGTCAGGCGATTCGGCAAGATCGAGAACCTGATCAAAGTCCGGCTGCTTGGTTATGTAATGCGTTAGATGGGCTTCGGTTCCAGCGCCGAACAGGATGTAGGTCAGGCTGGTCGGATAGTCCATGTTGAAATCGAAGTATCGGTAGTGGACTATCCGATTTATGGTCACGTTCACATTGTGAATGAGCGGCTTGTCTTTATTGGGATCATTGGGCAATCCCCTGAAGATGTCGGAGACAAACGAGACTTCTTGCCTGTTCTGCATCTGAGGAATAGTCATCAAGTCGGTCTGAACATTGCCTAGAATGTAAGGCGTGCCAGGATTCTTGCGCCGGTCGGCAGCGTAATGCGCCATAGCGTACTCGGGTATGCTGACCTGGAGGATCAACTGATAGCGATGGTTCTCCATGTAAAACATCGGCAGGTGACAAAGAAAAAGAGTCTCGAGCCCGCACATCACGAATCCGTGCTGATCGGGAGTGTCCGCGATAGACGAACTTCCAGTCTGATGGTTCATTGTTTTACCTCGCAAAAAAGCTCTCCGGCGAGTCGAGTGCAGGGACAACCCGAACCCGGATAGCAAGAAAAATTTGAAAAAGAGGGTGCCCGAGGCGTGGGCAAACGGGAACAAGGGCGCTCTTGGATTGACTACGGATCGCCAGCCTACTACAGCCACCCCGCGATCAGTCAAGCAAAAAGGCGTCGTGTTAAGATCAGCTCGCGAAGAGACGCCAGTAAAACGCAGAGAGTATGCGAAGGGAAAACGTGATTTCTTTATGAAGAGCTTCCGCTCTAACGAGTTCTAACTTTCGCGAACTCGGCTCTTCATCATCGCGGGTGATTCGCAATCCCGGAAAGAGTCTGCATATAGTATAAGAGCAACACTCGTATTCGCATGAAGATCTATCTAATAGACGGAACCTACGAGCTATTCAGGCATTTCTTTGCGGTGCCTCCCGCGGCTGACCTTAACGGCCAGGAGATCGGCGCCGTGCGAGGCGTGTTGAATTCCGTCTTGTCGATGATCGAACGGGGCGCCACGCACATCGGAGTGGCGACCGACCACATTGTCGAATCCTTCAGAAACAACCTCTACCCTGGATATAAAACCTCCGCGGGTGTTGCTCCCGAGCTGCTCTCGCAGTTCCCCATCCTTGAAGACGCCTTGGAAGCAATGGGCGTAATGGTGTGGCCGATGGTGGAATATGAGGCCGACGATGCGCTCGCGGCCGCCGCGCATTTAGCTGCCTCGGACGAACGCGTCACTCAGGTGATTATTTGCACTCCGGACAAAGATCTCAGCCAATGCGTTGTCGGTACGCGCGTAGTTCAACTGGACCGGCGGCGCGACTCCTTACGTGATGAAGAAGGCGTCATCGAAAAATTCGGCGTGCGGCCGGAATCAATCCCCGACTATCTGGCTCTCGTAGGCGACAGCGCCGACGGATTCCCAGGCATTGTCGGCTGGGGTCCAAAGAGCGCGTCGCTGGTCCTCTACAAGTATTCTCATCTCGAAAATATTCCGCGCGATTGGAAGCAGTGGGATTCTTCAGTGCGCGGCGCTCAAAGACTTGCCGCGTCATTCTTCGGCGCGTGGAATGACGCGATCCTTTTTCGCGCGCTTGCAACGCTGCGCCTGGAGGCTCCGGTGTTCGACAGTATTGAAGAGCTTCGATGGATGGGTCCTCGCCCGAGCTTCAATGAAAAATGCGTTCTGATGAAGGCCCCGGATCTCCTGAATCGGGCGAGGCGCGCGTTTGAGTACGTGTGAAGCCGCGGATCAACCGCGCGATATCGATGCTCTACCGGCGAATCGCGCATTTGCGAGTAAACTTGTCGATGCGATATATTCCAGTGCCGCCGGAATGACACGCGTGATAGCCGTTCGCGTGTCGTTTTTGACTGCGGATTATTTGTTATGGCTGATGACAAAGTGGTAGCCACGAATCGAGAGGCGTACCACAACTATCACATACTCGAAACTCACGAATGCGGTATCGTGTTGACCGGCACAGAGGTCAAGTCGGCACGTGAAGGACGCTGCAATCTGAAGGACAGCTATGCCCAGATGCGCAAGGGCGAAGCGTGGCTGCTGAACGCACACATCAGCCCCTATAGTCACGGCCATCGCGACAATCACATCCCCACTCGAACACGAAAACTTTTGCTGCACAAATCCGAGATCATCAAGCTGGCCAGCAAAACCCAGGAGAAGGGCCTGACGCTGGTTCCAACCAGGATGTATCTTAAAAAAGGCCATCTGAAAGTGGAGCTTGGGGTTGCCAAGGGAAAGAAGCTCCACGATAAGCGCGAGACTATCAAGCGGCGAGAAGCGGATCGCGAGGCGAGATCGGCGATGAAGGCGGGAGCACGTTTGCGCGAGTAGTGCTGCTCGGCATTCAACGCGCGGAATCCCGTGCGGTTGATTGTTTCGCGGAAACTACCAGCCCTTGGAACACGCACCGCGGAAATCTGTAATCGAGGAAACAACGATGGAAGTCAGAGCAGAATTCAAGAAGTTTTATGACGTGGAAGCCGATGCACTGGTCGTTACCATATACGAAGGCGAGAAAGCCGAAGAGGGAGCCCTGCGGGAATTGGACGAGCGCTCAGGCGGACTCCTGCAGGAGTTGATCGGCAGCGATGAGATGCGCGGCAAACAAGGCGATACCGTGTACGTGCATAAGCCGGGCAATATCCGCGCCTCCAGGCTGCTTCTCGTGGGCGGCGGAAAGCGCGAAGACTTCTCGGTCGACCGCGTGCGGAAGATGACGGGAAGCGCCGCCCGCTTTCTCCGGAGTAAAGGCGTACGATCGATGGCGTTGTTGCGCCGCTCGCAACTGGAGGTGAGCGCGAGCGCTCAGGCAGCCGTCGAAGGCGTTCTCACCGGACTGTTCGAGCCCGATTTCTACAAGACTGAAGACAAAGAAGAGCGCCGCATTTCGGAGCTGATCCTGGTTGCGGCCAATCCCGGATCCGAAAACGAGCTCTCCCAGGGTGTTGAACGCGGAAGGATAATTGCCGACGCAATCAATCTCTCTCGCGAGCTGTCCAACGAGCCCAGCTCAACGCTTACGCCCACCGAGTTTGCCGAGCGAGCCAGAGAGACCGCGACCCGCTTTGGACTCGATATAGATGTGCTCGACGAAGCGCGCATGAAAGATCTGGGCATGGGTGCGCTCCTCGGCGTTGCGCGAGGCTCGGACGAGCCGGCGAAGCTCATCGTGCTTGGATATACGCCTGACGGAGCCGAGCCGATGGGAAACGCTGGAGAGCTGCTTGCAATCGTCGGCAAAGGCATAACATTCGATTCCGGCGGAATCTCGCTCAAACCGGCCGACGGCATGGAGAAGATGAAGTACGATATGTCGGGCGCGGCCACGACGCTCGCGGCAATGCGTGCGATAGCCCAGTTGAAACCGGCGGTCAACGTGATCGGCGTCATGCCGACGAGCGAGAACATGCCTTCAGGACGCGCCTACAAGCCGGGTGACGTTCTTCGAGCGATGAGCGGCAAGACTATAGAAGTAATCAACACGGATGCCGAAGGGCGTTTGATTCTGGCTGACGCGATAGCCTATGCCAGAAAGCTCGGAGCGACGCGGATGATCGACCTCGCCACTTTGACGGGCGCCGTCTCCGTGGCTTTGGGCACTATAAACGTCGCAATAATGGGTAACGATCAGGCGTTTATCGATGAGCTCCGAGCAGCGGCCCGCGAAGTGGGCGAGCGTTTCTGGCAGCTCCCAATGGACGACGAGTACCGAGACCTGATCAAGAGTGACATCGCGGATATAAAGAATTCCGCCGGCCGCTACGCCGGTACTATTACCGCCGCATGGTTCCTTCGAGAATTCGCGGAAGGAATCAAGTGGGCCCATCTCGACATTGCGGGCACAGCGTGGGAAAACGAACGCAAGTCCTATATGGCCAAAGGTCCGACCGGCGTGGGCGTTCGTACGCTGATCAACTATGTTTGCAATCACGCCGGCCGCGCATAAGAGTCGGCGTGGGTTTTTCAAGAACCCAACAAATCGGGATCATCCTGTTGCTGGCCGCGCTCACGGCTATCGCGATCTATCGCGCCTGTTGAGCGAGCCGCGTTGCAGCATCCATAAGATTGTTCCGAGCAATGCCCATCCGCCTGTCGCGGCAAATTCAAAGGGTCCGAAGCTGCCCGGCACGAATGGAAGAACCTTCATCAAGATCAAGAGCGCCGACACCAGGGCGCCTATAGAGCCGACTAATTTCGCCTTTCCGGAAAGAATTCCCGCGGCGCCGCTTAAAAACGCCAGGCAGGTTACGAACCATCCCGTCGCGGATGCGAGCGATCCAACATCCGAAATCCATACAAGCACCGCCGGTCCGAGGAACGAGGCCGCTACCGTTAAGCAGCCGACGAAAGCGACCGCGAGCTTCGGAGTTTGAAATCGCTCGTGGATGTGGGCAAACCTCTCGTTTACAAGCCGTCGCCTCCCCATCGCAAACAACAGACGAGTGGCTGTGAGAAAGTTCCCGTTGAAGATCTTCAGAAGCGACAGGAATACTCCGAACATTATGAACTGCACCAACAGCCGCGATCCAAAAGCTCTCTCGAATGCGAAGGCGGTCGGAAACGGTTTGTCGATCAATGACTGCCACGGCTGCGTGAGCGCCACGATCCCGATCACCACAACATAAAAGAAGATGCCCATTCCGAGCGCCAGATAAATCGATCGCGTAAAATGGCGAGGCTCGAAGTCCGCTGCCGCTTCTTCCGAACATTTCGGAGCGGCTTCGAATCCGGTGAGAAAGTACGGCACTATTTGAAGCACCATCAGAATCGAAACGATGCCGCCCTGCACGCTCAGCTCGCGCGCAAAAAGGGGCTGCAGATTCGCCGTGCTGCCTCGCACCAGCCCGAGCGTCGAAAAGACGGCGAAGATGGCAAGCAGGCCAAAGGTCGTCCAGTTTTGAAACCGGGCGCTGATTTGAACGCCTCGATAGTTTATCGCTACGATAACGGCGGTCAGCGTCAACCCCGCTATTACGTGTGGAAGATAGATGATCCTTCCTCCGACGCTGTAGAGCGGGATGGTATTCATTTGGGGAAAAACATATGACAGGATGCGTCCTACGGATACGGCTTCGTAGGGACAGACGATGAGATACGCGAAGGTCATGGTCCATCCGGCCGCGAAGCTTACCCCGGTTGGAAAGACCGCCGCCGTGTAGGCGACTTCGCTGCCGGCATCCGGAATCTGTTCCGTTAACTTACCGTAGACGTAGGCGACCGGAAACAACACGAGGCCGCCGATTAGAAAGCCCGCCATCGCCCCTATCGATCCGCCGCGGCTGAACCAGTCGTCGATGACCAGCATCCAGCCGACACCCACCATTGACCCGAATGCAAGCGTGAAGTATTCGCGGGCTCGCAGAGTGCGGCGAAGCGAGACGGCCTTTGATTGGTTAGCGATCAAGCGGGCTGGAATCTATCACCGCCGCGGAAGATACATCAATGCATCAATCACGGCGCTCATGGCGCGGCGGTGATTTTAACGAGGTCGATCCAGTGTTTCCATTTGCCCTCCGCGGCTTCGTCGCCGGTCCGTATTCGAAGCTGTACGCGTCCAACAGGCGAGACGAAGCGAGACGGATCAGCCACGACAACCGATGTTGTCGCGTCGCCTCCATCCGAGACCATTCTGCTGTCGACCAGTTCCCACGCCGCTGTGTTTACGTTCAAGAGTGATATCTGCTGGCGTTGAGGTGTCGCCGCGAGCCGCGATTCATACGTTATCGTCAGGGTGGACAGAGAGACTTGCCCGGTCTCAAAAGTGTAGGTGATCAGATCGCCGAACATTCCGTCCAAGCGTACCGTCTTTGTCACGAGGTATGAATCGTCCGAAGCCCGAATGCTGTCGAGGTCTCCTGATTTCGGCTTGCCGACATCGACCGTGATGGCCGAAGCAAAATAGTCCGCGGCCTGGGCGGACTGGCTCACATTCACATAGGCATTTCTTATTCGCGAAGCCTGGCCGGCTGCATTGGTCACGGTGAGCCGTATCGAAAAGCTTCCCGCCGTCTGATAAGAATGCGATGGGTTTCTTTCGCTCGAAGACGCTCCATCTCCGAACTCCCAGAACCAGGCGGTCCCACCGCTCGATTGATCGCTGAACTGTACTGCGAGAGGCGCGGAACCGGTCAGAGGATTCCCCGAAAAATCCGCTACGGGCGGCGAGGGATTTGACGCGACGGTTATATAGCCGGTCTTCGATCTTGTGTCCTGACCCGAAGAGTTCGAGACCGTAAGCCTAACCGAAAACGACCCGTTATTCTGATAGACGTGTAATGGATTCGCGCTTGTGGAAGTGGATCCATCTCCGAATTCCCACAACCACGACGTTGGAAGCCCCGTGGAGCTGTCCGCGAATTGAACCGAAAGCGGCGCTATACCGACTAGAGGGTTGGCCGTGAAATCGGCTGTGGGGGCTGGATTCGATCCCCGAGCCTCGTAGCAGCCTATATCAAACCTGGCGGACTGAGGCCGCGCGGTTCCTTCGATGTCATCGATAATTTCCGCCAGTGTTGTTCCCGCATCCAGGGCCGCCGATCCCGGCTTCAAGTGATAGTCGAAACCGGAAGGATTGACGAACAACTGATCGGGAGTAGATATCGCGGAGTGCTGATCGTAGCCGAGCGCCTGCCAGGCCGACAACGTCATATTTGTGTCGCCGCCGTCTCTGCTTAACCGGTTCACGACGATGTTGTAGTCGCTTTCAAAACCAGCCGCCGAGCCGCCCCAGATGGAAATCGAGCCGCGAAAAGTATGCGAGGTGTAGAGAATGTTGTTCTTGATCTTGTTGCCTGTTGGATTAGGCTGGCCTTCGCTTGAAGCCGGGATGTTCACGCACCACCGGGCATCCGCCGGCATCACTATAGTGTTGTTGTAGACCTTGTTTCTGCTCGAGCCTTCCGCGCCGTCGATCGCATACAGAGATATACCGCTGGCGTGATTGTTATACAGGAGATTATTCCGGATGATGCTGTCGGATACGCCGTCGCAATTGATACCGGAGCCGCCGGAATGGCCGTTCTCCCAGACGACGTTCTTCTCCACGACCGCGAACGAGATGATGCCGTCGCCGGGAGTGAAGTTCCTGTCGCCGTTCATATGAAGTCCGGCGGACGCATTATGATGAAGGTTGTTTCCACGAATGGTAGGAAAGTCGCCGCTGTTACTCTGGTATATTCCGTGCTCCCCGTTGCTGTATGACTCGTTGTTCTGAATAAGCGGATGATATGAGAAGGCCAGGAAGATTCCAGTCAGCGCGCTTCCGTGCGCTTTGCAGTTCTGCACGGTTGCGTGATCTGTGTTGCGGAGATCGACGCCATACTTTGGAGATCCCGACAAATCGAAACCATCGATGACCCAGTAAGCGACGATCGAATCGAAGTTCTCGATTTCGATGAGGCTCGAATGCCTGTTCGCGGCGCTCAGTGAGTTAATAAGCACGGCGCCGGCGGTTTCGGCTCTGAGCGTACACGGCAAGGCAGCCGAACCTGATCTGCCTATTCGGCAGCCCGCATATGCACCCGCCCTTACGATGATAGTGTCGCCGGAGGAAACCGCGTCGACGGCGTGCTGAATAGTTCGAAATGGCTGCGCCTGCGAGCCTGGATTTGAGTCCGAGCCCGAAGTTGAAACGAAGAACGTGCCCGCCGAGGCGCTGATCGAAAACGCAATCGATAAAGTGATTATTAAAGCGGCCGTATGAATCACAGCCCTTAGAGCTTTCATTAGAGCTAACCGTCCTTCTGTGAGAGAGATCTTCACCGGCGGGCCGAGAGAATTGTTATTGACTCGCGCTTGAAATGCGCTTCTTATGATTGCGGTGAAGAGATTGACTGCCTGATGTACCGCGGGGGCAAAGACGACTTGATTGTATAGCCCCGCGCTTGTGGGCTCAATAGAAAAAAAGAACCGTGCATATGAAGACCGTGCATATGAAGATAGAAGGACTTTCATCTTCGCCTGCGAGCGAGCTTTCAACATCGATGGGACAGGTCGCCGCGCCTGTATTGGACATCGCGGAAAATACCGTCGACTGTACGGTGGTGATTCCTACCTACAATGAAGTTCAAACGATAGTCCAGTTGATCGATCGAGTGCTTGTCTATCCGCTATTCAGGATCATCGTGGTCGACGACAACTCGCCCGACGGCACGGGCTCGCTGGTCAATGAGCTTTCCGGTTACGGACCCCGTCTTCAGCTCATCTCCAGACCGATGAAAATGGGATTAGGCTCGGCCTATCTCAGCGGTTTTCGGAAAGCGCTCGATGAAGGAGCTCGGTTCATTTTCGAAATGGACGCGGACTTCTCGCATGATCCGGATGCCCTGCTGACTTTGCTCGCGGCCGCCGAAGCGGGCTGCGATCTCGTCGTTGGATCGCGATACGTGCGCGGAGGCTGTATCCGCGATTGGGGTCTGCTTCGGCAGCTCATCAGCCGCGGCGGCAATCTTTATGCGCGCTCCGTTCTCGGCCTTGAGACGCGCGATTGTACGAGCGGGTTTCGATGCTATCGTCGCGAAGTAGTCGAGCAATTATGCGCCGGGGTGATAGGAAGCAACGGATACTCATTTCAAATCGAGACTCTCTATCGAAGCTGGAAAAGCGGTTTCCGCGTCGGTGAGGCGCCGATCGAGTTCCCCGATCGGCGGGTAGGCTATTCGAAGATGACTCGCAAGGACGTTCTAGAAGCCATCATTCGAGTGTGGCAGCTTGGCTGTGTGGACGATTCCGTTAGCAAGAGCGCGGTAGTTGACTCCGATCTTCTCTAAAGAGAACGAATACACAGGCTTCACCGCGGCGCGGCGAATGAGTTATAAGCACGCAGGTCAATGCCTGTCTCGAGCTTGGCCATTGTGCACCTGGGCGCGCACGCACCCTACCCGCGCATTAAATCTTCAGATGTCTCTGTCGGGATTTGCCTTGATAAACCGACGCCCGGATTACGCCCAGCGTGATACTATGCGGCCATGACGGTTGCCGCGTATCCGCCTGGGCCTAAGCGAAAGTTGCCGGGCGGTTTTCTTTTGTCCGTAGCGGGTGATCCGTTGAGCTTCTTGATGGAGCAGGCTCGCGAATACGGCGATCTTGTCTATTTCAAGCTCGGGCGCGAGCAGGTTTACTTCATAAATCACCCCGATTACATACGAGACGTTCTGGTCACGCACAGCCGAAACTTTACCAAGAGCCGCGGTCTTGAAATGGCCAAGCGATTCCTCGGAGAAGGGCTGCTTACCAGCGAGGGCGAGTTTCATCGCCGTCAAAGAAGGTTGGTTCAACCCGCGTTTCATAGACAGCGAATAAACGCCTACGCGACGGTGATGGCCGAATACGCTCGGCGAATGAGCGAACGCTGGGTCGACGGAGCGGCAGTCGACATCTCGAAAGAGATGATGAGACTGACGCTTGCCATCGTAGGCAAGACGCTTTTCAACGCCGATGTCGAATCCGAAGCTGCCGAAGTCGGTCAAGCGCTCACTGCAATACTGCATCTGTTCTCAAGGATGTTTCTGCCCTTTTCAGCCTTGCTGCAGAAGCTTCCTCTTCCGGCCAACATTCGATTTAAGAAATCGGCTGATCGTCTTGATGCGATCGTCTACAGGATGATTGAAGAGCATCGCGCGTCAGGCGAAGACCGAGGCGACCTGCTGTCGATGCTGTTGATGGCGCAGGACGAAGAGGAAGGCGGCGCGCGCATGACCGACAAACAGGTCAGAGACGAAGCGATGACTCTGTTCATAGCCGGCCACGAGACTACCGCAAACGCTCTCACCTGGACATGGTACCTGCTGTCGCGGAATCCCCAGGCAGAAGCGGAGTTTCATCGCGAAATCGATGAAGTCCTCGGCGGCAGGCTTCCCTCAGCCGAAGACGTGCAGCGTCTGCCCTACACCGAAATGGTATTGAGCGAGTCTATGAGGCTCTATCCTCCGGCATGGGCGCTGGGCAGGCGCGCGATCGACGAATATGAGTTAGGTGGATACAAGGTCCCGCCGCGTTCGATCATATTCATGAGCCCTTATGTAATGCATCATCACGAACGCTATTATCCCGACCCTTTTAAATTCGATCCGATGCGCTGGACTGCCGAAGCAAGAGAGGCGCGGCCCAGGTTTTCTTATTTCCCATTCGGCGGCGGACCGAGAGTCTGTATAGGCGAATCATTCGCATGGATGGAAGGCATCCTCGTTCTGGCGACTATCGCGCGAGATTGGCGAATGCGCATCGCGTCAGGCCATAAAGTAGAGCCGCAGCCTATTGTAACGCTCAGACCAAAGTACGGCATGCGAATGGTCCTCGAGAAGAGGGTCTGAAGCGACTCAACTAAGCTTGGCGGAGGCCCCGCCGTTTTACTCCAAAAGATTCCATTGACATCAACGTTGAACGGTTCGTAGGTTTGATCCGTGAGCGATCTTCTATCCCGAATCAAAGCTGTATCGCGCGAGGTCGGGTTCGAAGTAATCGGAGTAACATCGGTCGAGCCGATGCTGCGCGATCTCGCGGCGCTCAGCGGCTGGTGCTCCAGTGGATATGCGGCGGACATGAGTTACATGACGCGGCAGCCTGAGTTGAATGCCAGTCCCGGCCGGCTTGTACACTGGGCTCGGTCAATAATCACACTCGGCGTGAACTACTATACGGCCGCGCCTGAATTTCGACACGAGAATCGATATGGACGAGTAGCTCGCTATGCCTGGGGCCTGGACTATCACGATGTAGTGAAGGCAAAGCTCGGCGAGCTTTCGGATCGAATTAGATCGCTGATGGATGACGCCGGATTTCAAGCGCGAGGCTTTGTGGATGCCGTGCCGCTGTTGGAGCGCGCGGCTGCCGAGCGTGCCGGGCTCGGTTTCTTTGGCAAGAATACAAATCTACTGCGGCCCTCCCAGGGCTCATGGTTTTTTCTGGCCGAGTTGTTTGTGAATATAGATTTGCCGGCAACCGGTGAGCCGCGGCAAGTGAGCTGCGGAACCTGTTCCAGATGTATGCCGGCCTGTCCGACAAATGCCTTTGCGGGTCCATACCTGCTCGACTCGAGGCTCTGCATATCGTACCTGACGATTGAGAACAAAGGGCCTATTCCTCGCGAGCTTCGCGAAGCCATCGGTGAATGGTTGTTTGGCTGCGATGTATGCCAGGAAGTATGCCCGTTCAATCGATTTGCTGAAGACACGAACTGGAGGCATCTCAGGGCTGAGCATGGAAAAGGCCAGAGGATCGATTTGATCGAGCTACTGGGAATTTCGACCGATGCCCGGTTTCGAGAGTGGTGCAAGGGAACTCCGTTGACCCGTCCGAAGCGGCGCGGCCTCTTGCGCAACGCCGCGGTGGCGGCTGCAAACATCGGATGCGAAGCCGCCGTTCCAGTTCTATCCATGCTGATTGTCGACGATCCTGAGCCGCTCATACGGGGACACGCTCTGTGGGCGTTGGCGAGGCTTGAATTAAAACGAGCATCGAAATTCGCGGACGCGGCGCTGCGAAACGATAACGATAGCTTCGTGAGAGAAGAAGCCGAGGCGATTCTCAGCGGCTGTTTTGCACGACAAGAATCAAAGAAATAATGGCTGATCGGCTTCACAACTTTATCGCTTCAGATGCAGACGCCGGCGTGCGGCTTGATGAGTTTCTTGCCGCCAGGTTGGGGGAATTGAGCCGAATGCGGATTGCCAGGCTTGTCGCCGAGGGCGCCTGCCTGGTTAATGGAGATGTCTCTGTCTCGGGCCGCCGCGTTTCGGCGGGCGACAGAGTCGCGATAGATGCATACGACGCGGCCCCAACCGCGATGAATCCGGAAGCGATTCCGCTCGACGTTCTTTTCGAAGACGAGCACATCCTGGTCATATGCAAGCCTTCCGGCATGCTCGTGCATCCGACCCGAAGCGTTAAGAGCGGCACTCTTGCGAATGCGCTCGCCTATCATTTGAACCGCGATCGTATAGAACAGGCGAAAATTGCTTGTGCAGCGCCTGAGGTCAATGATGGAGGGAGACCGCCTTTCGAAGAGTTCGGTTCTGGGCCAATGCGAAGGCCCGGCATCATCCACAGGCTCGATCGCGCGACATCGGGGCTGCTCGTCACCGCGAAAGAACCCCGGTCACACAGCGTTCTTGCCCGTCATTTCAGAAAGAAGTTAATCGAGAAACGCTACCTGGCGCTGCTGGATGGCGTTGTAGAAAACGATACGCGTCTGATCGAGGCGCCAATCGGCCGGGTCGAAGACTCAAAACCTTATTGGCGCGTGTTGGAAAATGGAAAGGCCGCTGAAACGCGCCTAAAGGTGCTGGAGCGCTTTGCCGCGGCTACGCTTGTCGAGTTGGAGCCGGTCACCGGCCGCACAAATCAACTGCGAATTCACTGTGCATTAATAGGCCACTCGGTGCTCGCCGACGAGGTATATGGACCTCTGCTGGAATCAACTGACAATGCGCCTCCGCGCCTCTTTCTTCATGCATGTCGGCTAGCTTTTCATCATCCCGCCTCGGGCGAGTGGATGGAGATCACTGCTCCGCTTCCGTCAGAGTTACAGACATTTCTGAATCAGGTTCGCGGAGTCACTCCAGACCTGAGAGCAGGCCGAGAACCCGATGAACTTCCGCGAAGTTGAATGGCTTTGAGACGAAGCCGTCGACGCAATTCAGGTCGCCGATTCTCTCGTAAGCTTTGTCCTCACCGTAGCCGCTCATCAAAACAACCTTTGTCGCCGGCTTGATCTCTTTTATTCGGGCCGCAACCGCGATGCCGTCAGCACGCGGCATTGCAAGGTCGGTGAATACGATGTCGAAATCGCGTTGCTCTAATAGCTTGAGCGCTTCTTCTCCGCTTCCCGCCTGAGTAACGTCGTGGCCCTCTTCGACAAGCGTCTCCGCAAGCGCCCCCCTGACGAATTCTTCATCATCGATCACCAGTATCTTCAATCTCGCGAGCGGCGTGGGCTGAGGATGTTCTGTCTCCGCGCCGGCCGGAGCTTCTTCCATCGGGAGAATGATCGTGAAGGTTGTTCCCTTATTGATTCGGCTATCGATGTCGATACGGCCGCCGTGACGTTCGATGATCCGATAGCTCTCGCTCAAACCCATTCCGAGGCCGGATGTACCTTTCGTCGTAAAGAAGGGTTCAAATACTCTGCGCCGCGTCTCTTCAGTCATTCCGTCGCCCGTGTCGCTGAAGCCGACATTCACAAATGGACCGTCCTCGTTCGCGCTAATGTCGATTCGGCCGCCAGGCGGCATCGCGTCCAGAGCGTTGAATATGACGTTCACGAATACCTCGCGCAGCTCCGAAGGACGGCCGCTCACTTTAACCTCACTTGAAGCCTGCCAGTTGAGCGCTGTGTCATACTTGATCCCCTGCGCCTCGGCATCGTGCTGCCAACGGGGCCGGGTTATGTCGATAGCGTCGCGGACTACATCTATGAGCTTGACGGGAGCGAAGTCTTCAACGCGCGACCGGCCTCGCGAGAAATTGTGAATACGCTCGACCATTCGTGCGGCGTCCTGCGCCGACTGCTCGATGACGCGCAGGTACTTTTCAACTTCGTGATTGCTTGCCTTTCTGATGGCAAGCTGGGTGTAGCCGATTACCGCGGCAAGCGCGTTGTTAAAGTTGTGCGCGACACCCGAGGCAAGTTGTCCGAGCGCTCGGAGTTTATCGGCCTGCTGCAATCTATCGTGTTCGCGCTGCTGCTCGGTGACGTCGCGAACAAGCGCCACCGCGCCCTTGACCACGCCGCCGTCGTCGAAAAAGGGAGAGGCGGTTATCGAGAGAAGAACGCGCTGCTGATCGCGCTTGTTATGCCACAGCCTCACGTTCTCGATGGTGCGCCGTTCGCGCAGCGCAACCTGCACGGGAAGCTCGCGGACCGCGACTATATTGCCGTCCAGATCGATGAACCTGCTTTCGGGCAGCCTAGAGTTCACGTCGCTCTGCATCTCTTGAAGGGTATAGCCGAAAATCTCCTGCGCCTGCTGGTTCGCATGAATAACTCTGGAGGTCGGATCGCACACGATCAGGCCCTCGGCCATCTGCTCGATCGTAGCGGTAAGGCTTATTCGTTCCCGCTCCGCTTCGGCCCGTGCCGTGTAGAGATCCGAAAGATCCCGGATGACCTCGACGATGCCGACGCGCGCGCCGGCGCTGTTCAGAATCGGGTCGACACTCGCATAGAGTGGATAGTCGCTTATCTGGCCCGCGGGAAGCTCAATTACCGCGTGTTCACCGCGGCCTCTCAACTGGCAGATTGGACAGGACTCGAGATCGTTTCGGGCGTTCTCGCCATGAAGCAGCTCGCCGATACTCCGCCCGATGCTGGTTTCCGGCGTCAGCCCCATCTTATTGTAGAAGGTCTTATTGGCCCTGATGAGCCGGTCCTCGTTGTCTATGAGCATCACGTTGTCGGCCATTGCATCGAATGTGGATTGCCAGTGACGCCGCGCCAGCTCGAGCTCGTCTTCTTTTTGCTTACGTTCGGTTATGTCGTTGCTCGTGGTCAAAACGCACTGCCTGCCGGCAAGGTCGATCAGCTCGGCGGAAAAGAGGCAGACCCGCGTTTCACCGTCTTTGGTTGTGAATTTGGCCTCCATGTCGCGGACCGATCCCACTTCGTCGAGAACTTTCAAAACGGCCCTGTGATCATCGAGTTGGGTCCAAATTCCCAGCTCCCGCACGGAGTGCCCGATTACCTCTTCGCGCGTGTGCCCGCTTGCCTTCAGAAAGCTGTCGTTCACATCTATGTAGAGACCCGCTCGGCGGCTGACAATACTCATTGGTTGGGGGCTCTTATTAAATGCTTTGAAGAATCTCTCCTCGGATGCATGGAGCTCTTCTTCCGCTCGTTTGTGCTCGGTGATGTCGTTGAGAGAAGCCAACACGCACTTGCGGCCGTCGAGATCGATCACCTCCGCCGAGAAAAGGCCGACCTTGACCCGGCCCGCCTTTGTTCGAAAGCACGCCTCCATGTTATGAATCGAGCCCCGAGTATTGAGCAGCTTCGTGACTGTCGCGAGATCCTTCTGGTCATCCCACAAACCGAGCTCCAGCGTCGTGCGCCCGACCATTTCCTGCCGCGTGTATCCGGTGTCCTTTAGAAGCAGGTCGTTCACATCGAGGTAGCGTCCGTCATCGAGCGTTGTAATGCTCATCGGATTTGGGTTCGCATGAAACGCCTTCGAGAATCGGTCTTCGGATTGGCGAAGCTCTGCTTCGGCCTGTTTGCGCTCGTGAATGTCGGTTGCGACTGTCAGCAGGCATCTTTGCCCGTCTACTTCTATTACTTCAGATGAAACCAGGAAGGTGTGAATCTCTCCGTTTCTGAGCCTGAACCTGGTCTCCCAGTCGCGAAGGCTCGTCTGCGTGGCAAGAAGCTCCGCGACCCTGGCCGCATCTTTCCTGCTTACCCAGATGCCCAGCTCGAGAATTGTTCGCCCGATCACTTCCTCTCGCTCGAAGCCGATTACGCGATAGAAGCTGTCGTTGACCGCTATATAACGGCCTTCGGGCAGCGAGTTGATTGTGACCGGGTGCGGACTCGCATTGAACGCTCGGGAGAATCGTTCCTCCGACGCTCGAAGCAAATCTTCGGCGGTTCGGCGCTGCGTGATATCGCGAGCGATGCCGAGCATGCCGACTACATTGTTGTTGATTTTGAGCGGCGCGGAGACAAACTCGCCGATCAGAGGCTCTCCGGACCTTGTTGAAACCCGCAGCTCGTAACTGGGCGGCTCTTGGCCGCCGATCGTAGCCTTAAATATCCGCAGGGCGCGAGGCAGGTCTTCCGGATGGATAAGCGGTGCAAACGGCCTTCCCAGCCATTCCTCGCGTTTCCAGCCGGTGATGGTTTCGAAAGCCGGATTGAGCGAGGTAATCCTGCCGTCCAGCGATACCGTGAATATGCTATCCCGAGCGGTTTCCACCACCAGCCGATAGCGCTCCCGATTCTCTTCGACATCCGCTTCGAATTTCCTTTCGCTATTCAGAAGCCGCGCATTGTCGAGCGCCGCTGCTCCTGCTCCCAGGTAGAGTTCCGCAAGCTCAATTTCCATTCGCGAAGGAGACAACCGCTCGCGATGGTAAGCGGTAAATACCCCGAGCACCGCTCCTGATTTCGTGAGCATCGGAAACACCCAGAGCGAGCATATGCCCGAGTCGCGAAGCGCTGAGATTTGATTTCGCGAAAGACTATGAATGCGAGCGTCCGCATCCATATCCTCTACTATCACAGCACGCCTGGAGAGCACTGCATCCGCCCACCATCCTCCTTCAACTCCGATTTCGAGTGACGCCGTGGCTCTCGTCACATCATTCGTCAACCCGACTGAGGCCCCCTGTTCCAACGTATCGCCTGAGTCATTGACGGTATGGATCGAGCACACTTGCGCTCCGATGCCCTCCGAAATCGCCCGCGCCAGATGATCCCGGAGCGCCTGATGGTCCGGAAAATCGGCGAGGCTCACCGCGAGATTCGCAATCTGTTTCAAGTGGAAGAGCAGCCACGAAGAATGCGGAGAAACGGGCTCATTGGTGACAAGTTCGCTAGCCATAAACCAATCTATTGCATTCGAACTAAGAAGGGGGATCGGCCAGAAGCGCCGTTGCTCCGACCAACGTGGGTTTCTCGGGCAGAGTCCACGTCGCAGCCACGGAGCTTCAAGAGCACAGGTGAGTGAGGCCGCCGAGAACGGGGCGATTTTATCAACGGCAGGAGCATAATTCCATAGTAAAGCGCGGCGGGGGTGCGCGACATAAATGTGGGCTAGCCGGCGCGGCGAGCGTCCCAGTGATCTTCATAGCGATTGTTCAACAAAGAGCATCTTAGGTGAATGATCGCGTTGGCGCCGCGAACTGTCCACCACATGCCGCTCTGCTTGAGCCTTCCG
>Ga0209687_1000113_pt1 | contig 31651 bp, 21 predicted proteins | sample GraSoiAngelo_136_FD_185893 | JGI IMG/M metagenome (GOLD analysis project Ga0209687, IMG submission 185893) | Grasslands soil microbial communities from the Angelo Coastal Reserve, California, USA - 14_0929_09_20cm (SPAdes) (version 2) | ecosystem: Environmental > Terrestrial > Soil > Grasslands ...
CCCATTAGTCCACAACATATTCTAATTTTTTTACGAATAAAGTTAATTTATCTTCAAAAGAAAAATCAGGGCCTAAATTTATTCTACGTATAACTGTAAGATAAGCTACTTTTAATAATTTAGCACATTTAACCCTAGAATCAAATGAAGAAATAATATTCCCTTTAGGCACTTCTAAGAATTAGATAGTAATAGGTTTAGTATTATTACGATATCTATTTAAAGATTTTATAAAGGTCTTGCCTTTTTACTTCATAATTATTAAATTGAAGTAATTTAGTTACTTCATTTAACAATAAAGGTCTGTTAATCTTAGGTAAATTAGAAGTTGATAAACGATTGTTATTCATTTGGTATAAAATACGGTTTAATAAAGATTTACCTTTAGAAGTATAATGATGTCCTCTTTTTTAATAATTAATTTTCAATCATAATAATATAGGTATTTTTTACTATATCAAGTAATATTATCAAACATAGGAATTATTCTAAATTCTATTATATTAAGGTTATTTATAGTTAAAAGAAACATACCTTTTTCTTTTTTATCTATTCTTATACCATTATTATCAAATCCAGTTAAATTTAGAATAATTCCTAACAAGAATTTTTCATTACCTTTTTGTTTAATTCCAAAATATAGAGTATTCTTATTAGATTCAGAATAAAAAGAACCATCACCCTCAGAAAAGCCTAGTAATCAATCAGGAGTTACATTGAATACGTGATTTTGTGGTAATGTAAAATCAGTTCTTGTAAGATTCATACCTTTCCTAATGTTATTTATTTCCATCTTTACTTTGTTATTACGTTTACAAGAAGTACCATTCGTATATAATAAAAAAGCTTTTTTAAGGTGTTTTGATGTATTTAAATTGTATTCCGAAAAAATTGCAATCACCACTTCTATTTCTTTCTGAATACAAACCTCAAAAGTCCCATTAGATTCCTTTTTTTGAAAAGAACTTTTCCTACTCCCTAAAGGATCTTTTAGATTATTTAATACATTTAAGTCATCTATATGAAGTTTAATCTTAAATTTAAAAGTAAAAGAATTTTTTTAGTTAGAGATACAAGAAAACAACATTCAGCATCAGTAAAACTTCTAAACCATGATAAAAAATATGGTGATACATTTAAATTTTTATTCTTTGTCATACTTATATTTTTCAGTTTATTTACATTTAAAAGTGCGATCATTACACTAGAAACCCGGCATATTATACCGCTAAAAAATACAGACGATAAGACTTGAACTTATAAGGGTTTAGCCACTCTGTCCTAAGCAGAGCCTGTTTACCTTTCCAGCACATCCGTTGCCCAGAGCAGGACTTGAACCTACAACAAAACCAGCTTCAATGGTTCACTCTACCAATTGAGTTATCTGAGCTTTTTTAGAGACTAAATATCTCTTTTTTAGCTAATTATTTCATTTTTAACTTAGTTTCTTGTGTATGTTTACACCCAGTAGAAGAAATTAGAAGTAAACTTAGAGTTTTCTCAGTAAACTTACTTCCTAAACGTAAACCTGCTATTTTTAATATGTTATACTCAGGTTTTAAATTATCAATATAATATTGTTCTCTCTCTAGTAAAAGTTTAGCTTCACAATATTCAAGAATATCTAAGCTAAAATTACCCTAACCGTATTTTAATAATGCAAAATGTATTGCACTTATTCCTACTTTTAGTCTCCTTTTTATAGAATTTGAATAATAAACAACCAATCTTTTTCTTAAACACTTAACTGAACTTCTAGAACTTTTCCCTGTAATTAAAGAATTTAATCTATATATTCCACTTTTATTCTTATTTTCACTTAAAATATTCTATTTTTCTAGCAAAGAATCTAAATATATTTTTATGGGGAATTTTTACATTTAATTTATTTATTATACTAAACAAAAAGAGAGGGTATTTATCTAAACTCCTTTAATAGGCTATAAAACTATTTTGGATAAACTCTAAGCTTAACAGAAACTAATAATATGCGACATTTGGACATATTCAGAATCGAACTGAAATAAATAGCATGCAACACTATCGTAATACCATTATACTATAGGCCCTCTATATTCTTATCTCATTAAATGATAGTTCTTTATTTTTAAATTATTATAAATTAAAATAAATCAATATAAATTAGAGTCTTTTATATAAATCTAATATTTAAAACTAATTCGTTTTCACGAGTAAGCACAGACTACATTATCCGAGAGACGACTTGAACGTCCACGATTATTCATCAACAAAGCTTAAGTTTGCACTGTCTACCAATTCCAGCACTCGGATTAAGGCTAAAGTGACTTGAACACTTATAATCACCGTTATGAGCAGTACACTTTACCAATTAAGTTATAGCCTCTTTAGGGAAACTTATATGAATAAATCCCAAGATTTATATAGGATAACCTTCTAAAACTAAAGTATACATTATATATTTTAACTTTCCAAGATATAAATATAAGATAGTGCTTATTATATCATTTTTATGTGTTCAGATGCGGACAAAGGATTTGCACCTCTATCATTTGATCATGAGTCAAATATGTTACTATTACACTAATCCGCATTTATAGTTAAGAATCCTACTCTAATCACTAACAATTTTTTAGATGGCTAATAAAGTAGACAATAACGAGATAATATCCTGTCTCAGCTTTATAACCCTTAGTCTATGTTTTTGAGATTATATAAAAATAATCTCAAAAAATTAAAGAGTCTACCACAATAGTCTTAGTTACCCTGTCTAAAACCTCTAAGTGCTTTGGATAAGAGTTTCATCTATATTGTTACTTAAGGTATTTAGATGAAAAATTAATTTAACCCTTCTTCTGTAATTAAATCCTAATAAAAAAAATAGAGGGCATTAATTTAATTCATTCTTTAGATAGTGCAACTTAGATTATGTTTATATATTAATTAAATAAAATTTATCCATATTATCTTTATTTTTAGAGTATTCATGACTGTTTCGCGGTTACCGCTCCTAAAGTTAACCAGTTAAGGATTTTTATAAGATCCCTTTATACACAATTATACGTTAAATAGGTATATATAAGAGAGTTTATATTAATCTAAATTATGTTAAACCTGCATACTTAAATAAACATTCTAGAATTAACTCCTAATAATAAATGTTTTTAAGTAATATGTTTCATATTTGTATTTTATCTATCTTACCTTCGTAAAGGATAATACAAGAGTACTCAGACTCGAACTGAGAATTTGGAGGTTGGAGCTCCCTATTTTACCATTAAACTATACTCTTAAAAAAAGTACGGCAACTTTCCTTAATATATTTTTAGGATTTTAATTAATATAAAATTATAAGATAATATTATACAATATTTTAATTGGAATAATCACTAGAAAATTACTTTAAAATAAAATTATTAAAGGTATCTTATTGTTTTAAAACTAAATTAAATTGTAATGTATTTAACTGTATATAAATTATTTACCATATATTCTACTACCTATATAAGCAGGTTTTCGTAAACAACCTCTTAGTTAGAAAAATAAGAAATTTAAATAAAGTTCGAAGGTTCGAAGTGGACATATAGATTATTATATTATATTATAATTAATTAGATTAGACGGGGATCGAACCCGCGATAGTGGCTTTGAAAGAGCCATGTCGTACCACTTGACCACTAATCCTGTAATAGCCCAGTGCAAGTATCGCACTTGCTTCTATTGATTACAAAACAATTGCATTACTTTTATGCTAACCAGGCAAAATAGTGTAAGATATAAATAAAATATTTAGTTTTTTACAAAATTAGTACTTTATTCCTGAAAATCTCTAGATTCTTACAAATAAAGCCTATTCTCATAATACTATAAACCAGATGATTTAGAATATTATGATCGTAATGTTATATTACGTATATGAGAAATATCTTAAGGTAAGCTTCGTGCCTATATGCTTTCAGCACTTATCTTTGACTAACATAGCTTTCCTGCCGTGCCTATACTATATAACTACTTAAGTGAAAGTAGGATAGTCCTATATAATTTACATTAATAATTGGACATATAAACAACAGGTAAACCAGAGATTAATAATTATGCTATTTCAATATTAATATTAATATATTAATATACCAAGTTCCTTGCGTACATAGGTTATTCCTTATTATATTCTAATTCCCTCTAGAAGATAGAAACCATACTGTCTCACGACGTATTTAACCCAGCTCATGTAACTTTTTAATCGACGAACAGTCGTACCCTACATAGTTACTGCATCCATGAGGATAAGTTAAGCCGACATCGAGGTGCCAAACCGCGCACTCATTTTGTACACTCTTGCGCAAATTAGCCTGTTCAACTTGTTATCATAAAATGATTATTTCCATTTTTCACAAAATGGTTCAGACTATTTCTTCATTTTTTTCCTTATGTTAATAGAACGTTATGATTAAATTATTTACCGCTAAATCAACCTTTAACTGCAAAAGATCCTATCCGACGTTTTGAACTTAGTATAGTTTTTTCTACATTAGAATCTATATATCCTCTGTATACAACTGAAGATAATCCTTTAAAGGCAGAATCTATATTCTTCAATCCTCCTTTTCATTTTAATTTAAATAGAGCTTTATCTGCTCTATAACGTCTAGTTAACCTACCTTTAACACTTAATCTTGCACCTCCTATATTTTTATATTTTATATTATCAAGTAGAATATCTCGTATAGAATCTTGATTTGATAATATAGTTAATTTACTTTCTTCATTATCTGTACTATCATAATATATATTATATAATAACTCGTTTAAATTATTATTAAACGAATTATTATAATGAAGTATAGAACTTACATTAAGATTTTTATACTTATTGTCTATTAGCTCTAAATCTAGAGTATTTTCTATTCTACCTTTTTCTATAACTCTATTTACTTTAGGTAACATTACTTTACTTAATAAAGCATTTAAACTTCGAGTAGGATTACTTCTTTCTTTTTTTATTCTTTTTGTTAAAATTTCAGTAAAGATATCTCCATTTAAAGCTATAGACTTCAGATTTACAATATTAAATTCTACCTTTTTACCATAATATTTACTTATTAATTTACTTAATCTATATAAAAAGATTTCTTCAAATTTATATTTATTTAAACTTAATCTTAATCTATATCTTCTAATTATACCTAAAATTCTGTAAAGTATGCTTGCTAAACGTTTCATTCTAATATATAAAGTATTATCTACTTTATTATAATTATCATTTACTTTATAATTAGCTAATCTTCATAAAATACTGGAATCTTTTGTTAAATTATTACTTTGAATTATTCAAGGAAAAGATAAAAATTTCATTAATTTATTTTTATTTAGAGATAAAATCATAAGTTTAGCAAATACACGTTCAATTTTTACTCTTGTAAGAAATCTACGTATTCTCTTTAGGATTATTTTTTTGAATTTACTTATTCTTTTTAATAAAAGGAATCTTTCTCTATTATAAACATAAATTGTAATTATGGCTTTCGAGTTTGTATGTTTTATTTCAGCTTTACTTACGTATATTTTATTTAAAGATTGACCTTTTTTTTTACGAGATATATATTTCTGTTGTAAAAATTTAGGATTAAAATATAAATTAAAATAGCTTTTAATTAAAGAATTTATTTTTAAATCATAAAGAGGATAGTTAACAAAATTCTTAGAGTTATAGTTATAAACACTATTTTTTCATTCTTTAGCTACAGGAGGAAGATATTTAGTTCTACCTATATCATTAACAGATACCTTAAAAGGCATTAACTTATAATCACTATTTATTTTTTTACTAAAAATATAAGAGTTTACATTATTATACAAAAATTTTACTTAAAACTAAAAATTTATTTTAACATAATTCAAAAAATGTTGGGTGTCTCTAGTCGTTGAACGATTTTATCTTAAGATAAACTTCGCTTCAAATCTACTTACAACTAGGTATAAGTAATTTTTGAAATTAACCCAATTAAATAACAATGGTTTTAAACATTGAAGGACAAACATCCCTAGCGTAGCTTTTCCAATAATCCAAGACCTTTCCTTTTTGTGTCTTGTGATCCTATGCCCCGCTTACGCGACTGTAAGACTTGTTGGTGGTCAAACAGTAAGGCAGGATTAAGCCATTAAACTTGATAAGTATTATACATAACCATTATATACTAATATATAATAGCGAATAAAATATTAGATAAATACATAATATTTTAACTACGACTAATTTCACAATAATAAAAATCCTACCTAATAAAAAAAATTGCTCCTCATTAAAGTTTTGTAAATCCATACCGAAAAAGGTATTTAGATACAAAAAAGCAATAATCATTAAACACATAATGTGTTTAGGCTTGTACATCTATACATAAATAAGATAGAATATAGCGTATTGCTATCTACTATTACAAACAAAAAATTACATTTAAAATTTTATTTAGTGATACATCCATAAAGAATAGACGTAAAACATGATTGGACACTCCCATTTACTCTTTGTGGGGTCTGTGCCCCGCATAAACTGTCTCCTAGCAATTTTTCCTTTCTAAGGTTACTTTCCTTTTTTGTTACAAAAAAGAAGAGGATTAATTAATCCATACAATACGATCCCCAAATAAAGGTATTACATTTATATCTTATCAATTACCTTATTTACTAAAATTTGTCCCCAACCATACCTAATAATTAGTAACAGTAAAGCTGCATAGGGTCTTCTCGTCTAACTAGAGGTAAACTGTATCTGCACAGTTATGCCAATTTCACTGAGTCAATCATAGAGACAGCTGTTGTATCGTTACATCATTCATGCAAAGACTGCATTTAACAGTCAAGGTATTCCGCTACCTTAGGACCCTCAAGATAAGGCCGCCATTAACCGGGGGTTCCTACAGTACCAAACCTTTTAAAGTTAGTTATTTTCGTTAGCCAGCCGGCACCGGGCAGAAATCACACTCTATACTTAGACTTTAAGTCTTTATGCAAAGTGCTTTGTTTTAATTAAACAGTCGTACAACACTATTTTATGCTTCTTCCTTCTTACCCTAAAATTTAGGGACGAATGAGCCCTCCTTATCCCTAAGTTACGGTAGTTAGTTTGCCGAGTTCCTTTATGATTGTTAGCTCATTTACGCCTTCGTATTCTACACTAGCTTACTTGTCACAGTTTCTAGGTACGGTTATTTTCATCAATATTAAACTCATCTTTTTAGTTTATTGTAAAATATTAATATATTACTTATTTTTTCCAGCACACTTTTCACTTTAAAAATGTTGTCCTTTAAGTAATAAGATTTTCTCATCGTTTCAACCTTTGGGATTGTAAACTTAGAGGCCGTTACTTTAAATAAACCATAAGCTTTAGGCGAGAGTTGGACTAGTTTAGTCAGATTTCTTCCTCATTAAAGAAAGAAATCGGGTAATTTATTTTACAAATTACCACTTACAACTTCTTTTTTGTTACTCATGTCACCATTCTCTCTTGAGTTTGCTGTTAGTGATACTATATCACTACTCATTTATTATAAAATAATATAATGAAGCAGGTTTACTCAATGTTCTGCTACCCCAGTAATTGACAAGAATTTATTTATTCTTATCAACTATGGACAAGGTTTCGGTACATTGTTTAGATCCGTTAAATTTTCGACGCCTTTAAAAATTAACAAGCGCTCTATTACGAGGTCTTTGAATTATGGCTGCTTCTAAGCCCATCTCCTTGTCGACTTGAATAAAGACTTTCTTAATTTCACTTAACAATAATTTCGGAACCTTAACTCTTGTTCTGGGCTGTTTCCCTTTTGACATACAACCTTATCATTCTATGTCTGATAATTCAAGATTCATCTTTGCCATTCCGAGTCTACATACTCACCGATAAAGTCTTTACGACCCCCCGATATATACAAAGTAAAATGTTGATTTTTTAACAAGTTTATTAAACTTATCAGAAAATTTGAAACACCTTGCCTGAGATTAAGTTCTGTACCTGCGAAGATGTTACTTAAATTGCCTACTATTATAGGTTTCGCAGAAAACCAGCTATCTAGGTCAGTTTTGTCTTTCACTATACTTACCATAATTCTTCGGATATCTTTGCTACGATAACCCGTTCGGACTTTTATAATCCTGACTATAGTAAGATCACCTAGCTTCGGGTCTAACTTTAGACACTAATTCATTTTTGATGATCGGTTTAACTACGCAAATTGCTCGCATCTAATGTTAACTTGGTGACCCATTATGCAAAAGGTACGCTCTTGCCTTAGCTCGAGCTGCTTATAAAACTACTATTTCAACCCGTTCCCTCACGGTACTTATTCACTGTCGCTTATGTATTATATTTAGCCTTAGAGGAAGGTTCCCCTTAATATTTAAACAGATTTGTATCCATTTTACTTATTTATATACCACAGGGTATATAGGCTACTCTACTTTCATTCACACTAATTGTAGAATCTCGTTTGATTTCTTTTCCTGAAGCTACTAAGATATTTCAATTCGCCTTCGTTTATTATTTAATTTCTCTAAGAGTTTATATGTTTAATACATAAATTTTTAATATCTTATCACTCTTTAATACATAGCTTATTACAGGGATCCTTAATAGTCTCTTTGTATACTTATTTATATTATATATAAACATTTTTCTATATCTAGTACACTATATCACTATAAATTTTTGGTTTAGGATTATTCCTATTTTTTCCTTATAATCTTAACTCAATTGTCAGATCACCAAGATTCGCACTTGGGCTTTCTTCTCCCAAAGAAGAAGTTCTACTACTAAACTATGATCTGTATTTTAACTAATAAATATTAACATTATACTTTGTTTTAATATTATTAATTCATTTTATAAAAATAATATTTATTCTCATACAACTTACCTGTATACCTCTATTAACTTATTTTTAGGATCATAAATTCCTACTTTATTATTTTTAATTTCAGAGATAAAAGTAAAACCTTTATAATCTTTAGCATTATCTAAACATTTAGTATAAAACCTGTACTAACCTTAAAATGTTTTGTTTTTTAATACTGGAAAATTTCTACACAAGATTATTTGAATTATTATAAACTTTTACAATGAAACCTCTACTTAAAGAAAATTATCTTTAAGTATCAAGTGTGATTTTTTTATACTTTCTATTTATACTAGATTATCATCTTTTTTTTTCATCTGAATGATGCTTACCTAACATAGGGCGGCTATCAATAAAACATTTAACACTAAAGGTTTTTATAAGACTCGTTTTAATTTTAAGTTTGGTTTCATTTGAAGGATGTTTACCTTACATAGGGTTTTACTACCTTTATTACAAACACTCAAATTAGTTCTAGTATCTTCAGATAATTTACGACCAAACGCTTAACCAGCTATTTTTAATATATTATATTCAGGTTTTAAGATATCTAAATAATACTGTTCTCTTTCTATTTTAATGTTAATTTCACAATATTCTAATATATCTAAACTAAAATTATAAATTTTATATTTAAGTATAGCATTGTTTATATGACTACGACCTTTAAGGGGTTTGTGTAGACAAAAATAATTAGATAACCTTCTATTTAATTTTTCAGATGACCCTACATAACTCTTATTATTAATTTTATTCGTTCATCTATAAATACCACATTGATTTTTATTTTCTTTATAGATAATAGCTTTATCTTCACTAGCATTAAAATAGGATTTAACTGGTATTACATTATTTATATTTTTCATTCTTTTTTTATTCGATTAATTTTTTAAAAAGAGTACAACTTACTCTAAATTCCAGAAGGAATTCCAGCTTGTTAGGCTTAAAAGTTTAGGAGATTTAAACCCACATATATCAGAATAACTGAATACCAAGAATTTTACCATTAAATTAAACTTTTGAATATATATTAAATTATTCCGTTACATTACTAATAATTTGAGAAAAAAATAATTACTAATAACTCCTCTGCATCCCTATTCCAGCGCCTAATCTAGCCAGTCCTAATCCGTTTTCCAATTCATAGTCGGATGAATAAAGATAAATATAGAATATTACATCTATATTTCTTTAGGTCATTTTAAAAAACATTAGTTTGAATATTACACTTACATGCCTTAATTATCAGTATAAAAAAGTATAAAATTAATTTTTTTTAATCTTTAAATGCTTTGAATTTATTTTTCACCTATTAGTTCGTGACTTATTATAAGGACTCTCATTTTAGATTCGAACTAAAATCAGAATATTAGAAGTATTCTGCTCTACCTTTGAGCTAATGAGAATTCACTATATTTAATTACAAAAAAATACTCTTACAGAGAATATGGGATTCGAACCCATGATGGAGATTATCCATAACTGTACTCAAGACAATCATCTTAAACCACTCGATCAATTCCCTTTATATGATAAATATTTTTAGTAGTTTTTAGTTATATTTAAAGATAAATATATTTTTTTTTATTTAATACATCTTATCTCTAATAAAAATTTTACGGCCAATTCTCTTAAAGGGAGAAGAATAGCATATTACATCCTTAGATATTTTAAGATATACCAATCCTATCTAATTTAAATGTATAATTTTAATTCTTTCAAGACTTGAACTTGAATATCATTCTTATCAAAAATGCATTTTACCTGTTAAATTAAAGAATCTTATATTTTTATAAAAGTAGAATAAATTTCTTTAGGATTGTTTTAGAAGATTACCTTAATTTAGTTCTCCAAAAGATAAACATAAGACTAAGATTTATATAAAGTACTATAATATCCCTATTGTAATTTATATAGTAAAACCCTTATATAAAAATAAATAAACTATTAAAAATAAATATTTATGTATTTATTTAAACTTATTTATTTTATAAAATTTATTCCTTCAAGCTATAAAAAACAAAAGATAAGCTAGATAGTTAGAAAATCTCTAGTGGTAAAATTATTATTAATATATCTAAAAAAAATGAACACATATTGCCTTATATTACTTCATTTTTGTAATACTGTAAAGGCTACTCTTAAAAACCCAAACTCTAATAAGGTTTTCACTTTATTAGGGTTTTCCTTAGTAATATTTATTCTATTTTAAATTAAGAACCTCAATAATAAACCGAAACGTACAAAAAAAGTCAGACAACATCAACAAAATGTCAATATAATATTCCACCTTCAAACCCTAAATGATGATTATCAGTTAAATGGTAAGCATATATTCTTCACAAAGCTACTCCTAAAAAAGCTGTACCTATCATTACATGTATACCGTGAAAACCTGTACCAAAAAAAAAACATGTACCAAAAGCACCATCACTGATAGTAAAAGATGAAACACTATATTCTAATCCTTGGAAACCTGTAAAAATAACCGCCAAAATTACAGTCGCAATAGAACCATATAAAGATCCTTTTCTATCTCCTTGAATTAAAGAATGATGAGCATATGTTACTGTAGCTCCACTTGATAATAATATTACTGTATTCAATAAGGGTAATTCAAAAGGATTAACAGGCTCGATACCTAAAGGAGGTCATTGAGCTCCTAATTCAACTGTAGGTGTTAAAGCACTATGAAAAAATGCTCAAAATATAGCCATAAAGAATAAAGCTTCAGAGACTATAAATAAAATAACACCTAAATTTAATCCTTTTTGCACAGCTAAAGTATGGTTACCTAAAAATGTACCTTCACTTATGATATCTCGAAATCAAAATGACATAGAAAATACTACCATTACTAATGCTAAATAAAATATATTATATGCGCCACTAAAACTATGCATTGATAGCGCCCCGCTTGTAGTTAAGCTAAATAAACTAATACTTGTGTACATAGGTCAAGGTGAAGGAGATACTAAATGAAAAGGATGATTTTGAAAATTACTCCTAACTAATTGAGTCATGTTTGGTTTTGTCTTCTGTTTATTATACATAGTATCTAATTTGAAAAGAAAATATCTAGACATTTCTTGAGAAATAGGTGATTTGAACACCTAACCTACCGTGTGTAAAACAGTCGCTCTACCATTGAGCTAATCTCCCTTATATTTAATTTTTAGGTTTTATTGTTATAACTATAGCACCTACCATTGCCAATAATAATATAAAACTAGCTAATATTAATCACATATTATAATTAGTATACATAATATTACCTATACTAGTTATATGACTATTTTCTATTAAATTCCCATCTCAGATCTTACTTGTTACAAAATATATATCCTCATTATATAAATTAAAATTTATTTTTTTATTGTTAAGATTTAAAGAAATATTTTGTAAAATATGGTTTAAATTATAATAATTATTTATAATAGTAATATTATAAGGTAATAATTGGAAAACAGGATAATTAAAGGATATTGCTATAGCTATAGCTAAAAGTATACTATTACTAGTATTACTCTGTAATTCACTTATTCTAATATTTATTAACATTAAAATAAATAAAAACAATATCGAGACTGCTCCTATATAAACTATTAAATAGGATAAACCTATAAAACTTAAACCTAACATTATTAAATAACAAGAAATACTTGCAAATAAACCTATTAAAAATAAAACGGATACAATTGGATTTTTACTGATAATAACCAATATACCACATAAAATTGCCAATAATGAAATAATATCTAATATGTTTGTTCTATAACCATTTGTGTATGTTTCATAAATAATAAATAAATTATTCATATTTATATTTTATCTATCTTACCTTCGTAAAGGATAATACAAGAGTACTCAGACTCGAACTGAGAATTTGGAGGTTGAAGCTCCCTATTTTACCATTAAACTATACTCTTAAAAAAGCATATTACGGAAAAGAGGTGATTCGAACACCCAGATGTATAAACACAATATTTAGCAAATATTTTACCTTACCTATGGAAACTTTTCCTTAAGTATAATCTTTATTTAAATAAAGATTATATTCGAATTAAATCGGGTTCGAACCGACATCTACTACTGTGACAGAGTAGTCCTTTACCAATTAAGTTATTAATTCCTAAAAATTTACACAAAGTTATTTAAATAAAAAAACCAATAGAATACAACCAGTCGGACTTGAACCGACAACCTTCGTGTGGAAGACGATAATTTTACCATTAAACTATGGTTGCTATATTTAGGATATACAAGATTCGAACTCATATTAGAATGATTAACCTTTATGCTAATACCCCTCCCTTTTTATAACGCCCCTAAGATGAATCGAACATCTATCATGATATTAACAGTATCAAGCTCTACCGTTGAGCTATAGGGACTTATTATTAGGAGACAAGAGATTCGAACTCTTAAAAGTATATAACTACTGAGTTTACAGCTCAGCCCTTCTTACCAATAAAGGAACCCTCCTTGTATATTAATACAGTTAGATTTTTAAACAAAGAATTAAACTACACTCTATTTATAAACTTTATATTTACATATAATAAATTTTATTTTGAAAAAAAAGATATTAAGCTTAATATCTTGTATTTAAGATAAAGAGTTTCATTCTATATGAAGATTAGAGATTCGAACTCTATTGAATGCAATTGATATGGTTCAACCGTCATACCTATAGACGAAACCTTCCTGTTTTTTTTGTTCAATTTTATAAACCCCGTGCAACTTCCACTACACGAACTGTATTTCGACTTAACACTAATTAGAGCCGCGCATACGAAGAACCCTATTATAAGATTTAAAACCGATTATTTATGAACTTATAATAAAAAAGCAAACTTATTGCGCCAACTCCTTTCAGCATGTGACGAGTGATTAGTACCAATCCAAAGTATTATTCACCGTGACATGGTGATTCACGATTACTAGCAATTTCTTATTCATGCAGCCGAATTTCAGGCTACAATCCATTTCCATATTTTATCCTATTTTTTGAGATTAGCTTAAATTCGCATTTTTGCTTCTCTTTGTCTAGGTATATGTGGCACGTCTATAGCCCACAATATTAAGGCCATGATGACTTGTCTTATTCCCTTTTGTTCTGACAATTGTAGCATGTCAGAAAATGCTCTATATTAATAGTTTATAAATAAAGCCGGGGTATCCGTTAATTTCACGGACGAATCCGCAGTTTCACAACATTAACTGAAAACAGCCGTGCAACACTTGTATTATTAATTAACATTAATAACATTCAAATTGTGGTAAGGTTTTTCGTGGATCATCGAATTAAATAACATACTTCACTGCTGGTGTTAGAAACGGTCTAGTGATTTCAGTTCCTGCGTTGCCACATTACTCTTGAGGTGAAATGCTTACACTTTCATTTATAGACCAAGTTATTAAAACCTAACCTATGGCATTCATCATTCTCTGCAAAGACTACTAGGGTATCTAATCCTGTTCGTTCTCTGTGCCTTCGTCCTTCAACGTCAGTTTTTACATAAAAGGTTGCCTTCGCCTTTATCAGTCCCTAAGGTATCAACGAATATAATCTCTACACCTCAAGTACTACCTCCTCACATAAAACTCTAGTAAAAATCTACCTTTACAAAGGAAATTTTTACCGTCTAAGTACCCTTTAAACCTATTAAAGATGAATAACACTAGCCTCTTACGTATTACCGCGACTGCTGGCACGTAATTAGTCAAGGCATCAATATGATTATCGTCATTATCAATAAACATTTAGAATTTTATTCGATAAATCAATTTATAGATCTTTTAGTCTACATTCCTCAAAGTTGCCAGTTCAGCCGTTAGGCCATTGACCAAAATTCCCCACTGCTGTACTCAGTTGCTTTGGGCTTTTTTCAGACCCAATGTGGTCGATCAACCGTTTCAGTTTCGACTACGAGAGTTAAGGCTTGTTAAGTAATCACCTTAACAACTACCTATCTCGACGATATTTCCTTAAGTCCTCTTAAAGCGGTATTACTCCTTTTAGTTATGAGGGATCTTTCCCCTCTCTTTAAGGTAGGCCGGATATCTATACTCACCTGTTCACCACTTTTAATCAAATTATTCATGAAATTAAACGTACGATTAGCATGTGTCAAGCACTTTGACAGCGTTCAATCAGAGCCATCACCAAACTCATCTATATTATTTAAGTTTTGATGGTAAAGTCCATCACTATAAATTTTTGGGTTTTATTTATTTTTATTTTTGTTTCGGACAAAACCAAGCTATTTCTAGATAAACTATGTCTTTCTAAATTAGAGTTTTATGTAAGCTTTGCAAAGCTAGCTTTTAAATTATATATTTGGATAAAATTATCGATTAATTTATATTATTTTCTATTCTAAACCTAAACCTTTCGCTTAAAGTAATTTTTTACATACATATTGTTTACCATAACTTTTCTTAAATTCTTTTAAATTTAGTATATTATTATCTCTAAAACCTTTGGTGGGAAATCTAATAAAAATTAGAGTAAAGTAAAAACAAATGGTTTTTATCCATCAGACAAGACCAGTAAAATTCTTCGTTTTTTTGCACTTTACTTTATGTTAATTCATACAACCGTATAGCTAACACTAACAAGAACTTAAACTCTTATTAATGTTATAGCTATTAAACTAACTGGCTATTCTAAAAACCCCTGCTCGTACTAGCTGTCTAGTATAAATTTATACTAGACGTCCATTGTGACGGCTATATGTATTAATTTATATGGAGTTACCCCATAATCATCTGGAACAATATGGCCTTATCCCCTAGTCATACCCCATTCTAAAATTTAGCCTCTCTAAAGCTAAACTATCTTTTACACCACTAACAAGATCATTCTTAGCAAAACTAGGTTATAATTGTTTGGATATGTATTATCTAATTACATTCTGGCTAGTTTAGCTAAAAAAAACACAGTTCATAAAAATAAAGTAAAATTTTACCAACATGATCTAGAATTATGGAGGAATTGAACCCCGAACTTAAGATTTGCAGTCAAAGTGTAGACCAACTACATCATAATTCCTAAATTAAATATAAAGAATTTTACTCTTTATTTAAGTAATACATCCAAATTATTAAACTAAAATCTAAACTTAATACCTCTAAATTTAGTATCAGGTTACTTGAGACCGTATAAATAAATATATTTAAAAAATAATATACCATTAGCAAATCAAGTCTAAATCATGGTATATTTTATATATTTTTTATTCGTTGTCTAACAACCAATCCTTAAGTAAGCTACTATTCCTAATATGATATAGTTTTAGTTATAATATTTTAGCCAAAATAAGGGATTACAGCAAATTATTCTACTAGTTTTTTTATCTATTTCATACAATAAATTAATGTAGGTCTAATCCATCTTTAATATAACCAGATGATAAAACCACAAATACTTGAGCTTGTATGAATGCAATACCTAACTCCAAACCAGAAAATGCAATAATAAAAGATAAAGGTACTAACCCTAAGAAAAAGAATATTATACCACTTGTCATTATATTGTATGTAAAACCTGCTAAAATGTTTAATAACATGTGACCTGATAAAATGTTAGCTGCTAATCTTAATCCTAAAGAAATATTTCTAGCTAAATATGAAATAAATTCGATTAAAACTAATAAAGGTAATAAAGCTAAAGGACAACCAGCGGGCACTAAAAGAGAGAAGAACACTAAACCGTGTTTTTGGAATCCTAATATAGTTGCACCTAAAACTATAGTAAAACTTAAAGCAAATGTTAATACAAAATGACTTGTAGATGCAAAACTATAAGGAACCATCCCTATTAAGTTATTTATTAATATAAATATAAATAAAGCATATATAAATGGAAAGTACATTTGTCCATTTTTAGGGTTTATTTGGTTTGTAACTATACTATGTATTGTAGCATATAAAGATTCCTGACTTATTGATCAATTATTCCCTACTAATTTATTATAGTTTGTACTTAAAAGATTAAGAGCTAATATAAAAAAAGCACCTATCATTAAAAATAATCCTATATTAGTTATGGATATATGTAAATTACCTAATACAGGTGCATCTAAACTCAATAAATCTCTTATTTCAAATTGATTTAAAGGACTAACTATCTCTCTGTTTAAATTTGCGAAAGAAAAATTTTCCATTGTAAAATTATAATAATTGTATTCAATAGTTAATAGAATAATAAATTTATATTAATAAAAGATATCCTATTAATATTTAACTTATTATTTAATATAATAAAATTGAAATGTAAATCTTGATAAAATAAAAAAAATTTTTTTAATGGATTGAATATTTATTACTTTGTTCATGTTGCTTGCGTAGCAAACAGCATGCGTGTGGATATAAATATTAATTAAATAATTTAGATATAAAAGTACGAGCTAAAAATAAACGAACAAATCTAGGTAATATATATTTAGATAACATATATATTGTTATGATTATTATAGCAAAAGCAAAAGTTACTTCATTTATAAAATAAAAAGGTGTTAATTGAGGCATATTAATTAAGAATTAAAAAAAATTTAAACTATAACTAGTCTTAGCATTTATTATAAAACGAAGATTTAGGTTAATTAAATGTAATTAGAATACTCCAAATTTAAAGAATATATATAGACTTTTGCTTAGAAAAATAACTTAAACACTAAACAAATGAATTATATTTATATATTAAACTTGTAACAGAATAATGTAATCCATCTAAAATAATAGAAGGATATATTCCCAGAATTACTGTAAAGCCTACTAATATAAGTAGTAGAAAAAACTCTCTTTTTGTAAGATCACTTATATTTTCTGCAAAGAATTTAGTAAATGATCCACCAAAGGCTATTCGATTAAACATATATATAGTGTAAGCAGCCGAAAATACTATAGAAGAACTCGCGAAAACACCTAAAATGGGTAATCTTTCAAATACTCCATAAAGAGACATAAATTCACCGACAAAATTTAAAGTTAAAGGTGCTCCACAATTACCTAAACATAATATAAAAAATAAAATAGAAAATAAAGGCATCATTTGAGTTACACCTTTATAATAATGTATTAATCTAGTTCCAGATCTATCGTATAATATACCACCTGCACATATAAATAAACCACTAGATACAAATCCGTGTGCTAAACCTAAAACTATACCTCCTTCTATTCCTTGTATTGTATTACTAAATACTCCTATTAAGTATACAGCAGCGTGAGATACTGAACTATAAGCAATTAATTCTTTAATATCTGTAGTTCTTAATGTACTAAAACTAGCATATATTATTGTAATTACACCTATTACAAATACTATAAATGTATAATCTAAAGATGCTTTAGGTAATATAGGTAAAATTAATCTAAATATACCATATAAACTTAATTTTAAAACAATACCTGCCAATACTATACTTCCACCTAAAGGAGATTCTACGTGAGCTTTTAATAATCAATTATTTAAAAAAATAGTAGGAGTTTTAACTGCAAATGCAATAAATATACCCATAAATAAGAAGATTTGTGTAGTATAATCAAAATTTGTTTTAAACAAAGCATCAAAATCTGTAGTACCCATTACAGAAGACATAGTTAAAATAGATAATAATAAAAATAAAGAACCTAATAATGTATATAAAAATAAATAAAAACTAGCTCTTACTTTATTACTAGATCCGAATAAACCTATCAATAAAAATAAAGGAGGTAATATACTTTCAAAAAAGATATAAAATAATAAAATATCTAATACTAAAAAGACAGCTAACAATAATGTTTCTAATAATAACATTATTATTAAATAAGATTTTACATTTTCAGTTATTGAATTTCAATTAGATAATATAGCTATTGGCATTATTATAGTAGTTAACAATACAAAATATATTGATATTCCATCTACTCCTAGATAAACATCAAATAAATTCATATCATAATGCTCCTGAACAAATTGAAACTGATTACTACTAAAATCAAATAAAATAAAGATTACTAAAGATAAAATTAAATTAAAGATAGATGTTACAAACGCAGTTATTTTGTAAGATCTTAATTTGTTTTCCGTATCTTCATAAGAAATATTACTAGATATAGAAAATATACCTAATAGAGGTATTAATAATAAAGATGATAACAACATTTATTACTTAAAAAAAAAACTTCCCCTAGAATTCAATTATAATTACATCATAAGTAAACAATTACATGATTATACTGTATAAAAAACAGGACTTTAATCTTAGAAATTTCTAAAAAAAGAAAAATCTTTAAAATAAATTTAAATTAAAAGGGAATATATCAAAACTATATAAAATACAAGGTACTATTATTATAAAGGCAAACACTATAGGTAATAAAACTGTTCAACAAAAAGACATTAATTGATCAAAACGTATTCTAGGGAAAGAAGCTCTAGCTCAAATAAAAGTAAATATCATCATAGAACTTTTTAATCCTAAACTAAATCCATATATTAATCCCTCTAAAGGAGGAGTGCTCATTATATCTTCTAAAAGATAATCCAATACAAGAACTCAATCTAAAAGAAAAATTTCTCTAACTATGAAATCTAAATATGTTAATAAATAAATAACATCTAATATTAAATAACCACCTAAAAATAATAAACTAGTTAGTATACACATTAATACAATACTACCATATTCAGCTATAGAACCTATAAAAAATATTATAAATATAGGCAATAAAGGTAATATAAATCACACAGCTCTTTGTGATTCAACACTTACAGTTAGATTTAAACTACCTGTTAACATAATTACTAATAATAAAGCTGAACTTAAGATTAGTTCATAACTAATTAACTGAGCAGTACTTCTAAGTGAACCCAAAAAAGCATATTTACTATTAGCACTTCAACCTGCTAATAATATACCATAAGTAGCTAAAGATGATACAGCTAACATATATAATATACCTAGATTAAAATCATTAATAGCTAAACCAGGTCCATAAGGAATAACTCCATACCCTAATAATGCAAAAATTAAAGTTATAACGGGACCTAAGAAAAACAGTACTATATTAGCTTGTGTAGGCGCTACATATTCTTTTAATAAAAGTTTTAGAGCATCTGCAAAGGCTTGCAATAACCCATAATACCCTACTGCATTAGGACCTAATCTTCTTTGCATACTAGCCATGGTTTTTCTTTCTGCTACAGTTACATATGCTACACTAAGTAAGGCAGGAACAATAACCAACAAGACTTCAAGAATAGATATTAAAGTTAAATGTATCATTTTTTATCACTGATCTTTAACGTAATTTAATGGGGACATAATTTATGTACCTATTAAATTAAAAATTAAGAGTAACAATAATCTGAGTTAATACTTATTCTATCTATTCTCCTTTAACTAAATTAAAAACAATTAGGTATATTTTACTCTACTTTTAAGTTAATTAAAATTCGTCATACAGATAAAATATACAAACATAACAAATTCTGAAGAAAGTAAATTCTGAATAAAGTAAATTATTTTTTTTTAATTCTCTCAACTAAAGCTTTAATAAGTAAACATACAAGACATCGGGTAGTCACTTAGTCTTTTTGAGTTAAAATGTACTTGAATAAAATAAAAACTTTTTTTTAACTTCTAATATTATCGGGTTTTTTTGTAAAAAAATCTTTTTGACGTTTAAGATTAGGTATAAGTTTATTTTCTATAATATCTATATAGTTATTTAATAAAGATCTTGATTCATTAGGATAAAAGTTTTCTTTACCTTTATCTATATTTATAACGACTTGTTTGAACTTTTCTATTTTACTTTTATATTCGTCTAATTCTTCATTAATATGTTTTATTTGATCTGCAATTGATAATTCAGGTGTTTTATAAATAGCTACAGTTCCCTCCCAATTTCTATTCCTACAAAACGACAATTATTTAAAATCCTTCTGAACTAAACTACTTGTTTGATTATCCAAAACTTTATTTTTCAAGTCCTCAGCCCTTTTTTTTAATTCTAATTTTTTGGACTTTTCATCCTTTTTTTGTTGGAAAAATAATAAGTTATTCTCAGGGTCTTTAGGACTTTTAGGGCTTTTACGTAGTTTATATTCTAAAGATAATTTCAGATCTTTTAATTTAGCTATAAGGTGGGATTTTAAAAAAAGTTTTTTTATAAAATTTAGTATTAAAAGCCAAACTTTTTCCCCTACTATTATTAATGTAGATAAATTAATAATTAACAAACAAAATAAAAAATATTTTATTATAGAATGAACTAAAGGAAATTCAGTTTTAATCAGGGTATTTTCGAGTCAATTTTTTAGTATAACAATTAATTGAATAGATATACCTATTAAATATAAAAAATAAGATAAATATAGTAGTATAAGATCCATATCCCCTAAAAGCTTATAAATACAATAACCTAAAATAAAAAAGATTAAAGGATTAATGTTTCTAACCTCATGGTAAATTTTTACTATTAATGAATCAATACTAAAATCGAAGCTTTTATATAAAGAATGATTTAAGCAGTGTTTTTTGAAATTAACTCGAAAATGAAATAAATATATATTAATATGTACCTTAAATAGACTAATTAACACGAACTTTTTAAAAATAGAAGAAAAAATATTAGAAGCAAGAGCAAGACCCAATGCCTGCAATAACCCCCAAAATCCCTCTGCATTAGGACCTAATCTTCTTTGCATACTAGCCATGGTTTTTCTTTCTGCTACAGTTACATATGCTACATTAAATAATACAGTAATAATCAGCAAGACTTTAAAAATAAATATTCTAATTATTGATAAATAATACATTTTTTTATTTTATAATTGAATTAATCCATTCTACATAAATAATGTAAGAAATAAATTAAAAAATAAGAGTAACAATATAGCAATAAAAATTAAATACTAATCGGATAGTCTTCCCCCATTTTAGATTTGAACTAAAATCAGAATATTAGAAGTATTCTGCTCTACCTTTGAGCTAATGAGAATTTGTGAATATATATCACAAAATGGATTATGAGTAATCACAATGTATAAGTAAAATAATTAACTTATTTGGATTAACTCGATATTAATTACTTCTTTTTAGAGTATAAAATCTCTTCTACTCTTTTTTTTAAGTAACTATCTTGTTCATTAAAAATTCTTTTAACTATTATTAAATCCGAATTTACTACTTGTTTTACTTTGGGGTTTTTATAAGCAGTAGTTAGTCTAAGATTTTTATGCACTTCTTGTTCAGCTAAATTTAGTTCTTTATTGAATGAGTTTCTAAAAGCATTAGTTAGAGTATAAAATTCTTTTATACTAGCGTCAACGCTACGACCTTCACTTAATTTTTCTACCTTAGAAAAATAATTGTTTTGTATTTCAGTTCTTTTTATTTCCATTTCATCTAATTTTAATCTAACCTCTTGAGATAAATAATTTTTATTTATATTTATTCAAGTAGCTCGTCCATCATATGACTTATTAAGGAAACTAGAATGAGTATGAAGTAAAGCCAGAATCGCACTTTGTACTTCGGGTTTATCTTCATAATAAAGATTAGCATCCCCGGCTTTTTTTAGCTTTTCTGCTATATCAATATTTAGAGCTGCATATTCCTGCATAAATTCATCTATATGTTTAAGATAAATTTTAGTTGCAACATCATCTGGTATATTTGAGCTTATACTACTTTCCCCTCCACTAGTCTGACCTGAGCTTCCCATACCTTTCCCTGTCATGTTAAGATGAGTAGGAATAATAGCTTTAACATTAGTAGGTAAAGAATCGGTAGGTCCAACTAAAGGTATACCCCATATACTATGGAAATCTCCATTTAATTTAGAGAATCAATAGAATATAGCCTCTTTAAATCATAAACGAGCAAAAGGTAAATGTAGACTAAAAATTAAAGAAGGTAAAGAAACTATCTTTTCAACTAAGTTAAAGTCAAAAAAATAATGAATACCTATTTTAAGAGCATAGGTATATAAACCTATTAAAATTAAGGTAAATATAGTAGTTCAATTAAAGTAATTCTTTAGTCTTCTAGAGAAAATAAATTAAAAATCTGCTTTGTAAAGGTAAACTAACAAAAGCATGAGGTTTTGGAGGACTACTTAGTGCTCATTCTAAACTAGGATAGCTTCTATTTAAGTTTGCTTGTAGTGTATCAGTATAAAATTGAGGTGTCATCCAAGGATATCTGCTTGCAGATTTTCCTTCCACTAATTGTGCATATACAATGTATAAGAATAATCAAGCGGCTATAACACTAACAATAGATCCAAAACTACTTATTAAATTTCATCCTGCAAAAGCATCAGGATAGTCACTAATTCTTCTAGGCATACCTTGTAAACCTAAGAAATGTTGTGGGAAGAATGTTAAATTAACTCCTATAAATAAAAGTCAAAATTGAACTTTAGATAATAGCATGTTATAATTTAAACCTAATATTTTTGGTACTCAGAAATATCATCCACTAAACATTGCAAAAACAGCACCCATACTTAAAACGTAATGGAAATGAGCTACTACGTAATAAGTATCGTGGAATGCTATATCCAGAGATGCGTTAGCTAAAACTACACCTGATAATCCCCCTATAGTAAACATGAATACAAAACCTAATGCAAATAACATAGAAGGTGTTAATTTAATAGATCCTCCATAACATGTAGCTAATCAAGAGAAAATTTTAATTCCTGTAGGAACAGCTATAATTAAAGTAGCAGCAGTGAAATAGGCTCTAGTATCTACGTCTAAACCTACTGTATACATGTGATGACTTCAAACAATAAATCCTAATATTCCAATAGACATCATAGCATATACCATTCCAATATATCCAAATATTGATTTATTTGAATTTGCAGAAATAGTTGTACTTATTATACCGAAAGCTGGTACAATTAATATATAAACTTCTGGATGTCCGAAAAATCAAAAAAGATGTTGGAATAAAATAGGATCACCACCACCTGCTGTTTCAAAGAAAGATGTATTAAAATTTCTATCTGTTAATACCATTGTTATTCCACCGGCTAAGACAGGTAAAGATAATAATAATAATACAGCCGTAATAACTACAGCTCATCCAAATAAAGCTAATTTATGTAATTTTATACCAGGAGTTCTCATATTAACTATTGTAGTTATAAAATTAATAGCTCCTAATAAACTACTTACACCTGATAAGTGTAAAGCAAATATAGCTAAATCTACACTAGGTCCACTATGACTTTGTACTCCTGATAAAGGAGGGTATATAGTTCATCCTGTACCAGCCCCACCTTCTATAACGGCAGAAAAGACTAATAATAGTAAACTAGGTATTAGTAGTCAATAACTTATGTTATTTAATCTAGGGAATGCCATATCAGGACCACCTACTAATAATGGTAATAAGAAATTACCAAAACCTCCTATTAAAGCAGGCATAACCATAAAGAATATCATTAATAAAGCATGAGCTGTTATGATACTATTATATAATTGATTATCAGCAATATATTGTACCCCAGGACCACTAAGCTCCATTCTAATAAGAACAGAAAAAGCTGTTCCTAATAACCCTGAAAATAGTGCAAACATTAAATATAATGTTCCTATATCTTTAGCATTAGTTGATAAAAATCAACGTTCAAATCATAAACTAATAGAAGATTTTAATTCTCTTGCTACAAATTGTCCTTCCCTATCTTCTTGATCTTGAATGATACACATAAGCATAAGCATCCTTCATTTATAATAAGTTCTACTTATTATAATAAAATAAATTTGAATTTATTGTTCTAAAAAGAAACTAGATAATTTTACCAACATGATCTAGAATTATGGAGGAATTGAACCCCGGACTTAAGATTTGCAGTCAAAGTGTAGACCAACTACATCATAATTCTTATATTTTACTTATTTTTTAAAACCGAGAAACTCAGATATAACCTTGTAATTTAACTCTCTCTCTATTCATCACTAACAAATTTAGATTTTGACCATTATCACTAACAAATTTAGATTTTGACCATCATCACTAACAAATTTAGATTTTTATCATCATCACTAACAAATTTAGATTTTTATCATTATCACTAACAATTTTTCGTAATATAATCCAACACTTCTTTAACTGTAATTGTTTCTAACCTATACTGTTTTTTCATTAAAAAATGTAGATCTATTTATTTTCACTCAAATAAAAACTTGAATTTTTTTACTTCAACACATCCTTTCAGATACCCGCGAGTCTACCAGTCTGTAGCCATATTTTACTTTACCCACTTTATTTAAACTTTTTACCTTTTGCACTGGCATTGCGACTAAATAAAAAGTTTAAACTAAAGGTTACCTATATTCCTAATATATCTAACTACGAATAACAAACTTAATCTCAAATTTAGCATCCACAATAAATTCTTCCACCAATTCATCATCTCCTTTCCCCAATTCTTCTTCTATACTTTCTTTCCAACTCTTTACGGATATCTGGGCATCCACCTCTCCACCAGATCCTGATCTCTTATAATCTTCCACCATACTTAACCACATCTGGCGACAAAGCTCAGAACTGAGGTTACTACGAGGTTTTTCCGACTCATATGAGAATAAACCACGCCGGCGTTTTAAACCTGAAGAGGCTCAGTACAAGGTTTAAGATCTTAGAAAAAAAATAAGAACACAACAACTAAACTTACTTTTCAATCTTGAGGACTCTCCATACGTAGGATGATCCGCCTCAGAATAAATCGAATCAAAGGAAGCGTAATCCAAAACAAGATCAGATGGATTCTGAGCCTTTGGACAGATATTATCCTCCCCCTTAAGAATCGAGATTCCCTTTGGTATATCCTCTTCGCTCGAAGATATAGAAGAGCCAAATTCAGATTGACTTAAATGGGTTGAACCGTCTAGACTTTTCTTATCTTTGTGGACTAAAGTATATCAATAAAAGAATATTTACACAAAAAGTAAAACTTACTGGTAGACTCCGAAGATTTCATCTTTACAATCTTCCCCTCCTCAAATCCTTCTTCAATATCTGAGTCTTTTTCGGAGAAGGCAACAGGAGAGCTTGACAAAGTAGGATTATATAGCTTAGGTGGATCAAAAGGAGTATTATCAGAATAAAATGGAAGGTTATTGCTTCTAGGAAGGCCATCTGCCATAGGAATTTGAAGAGGAGTAAGGACAATATAATCTAGAGCGTGTATTCCACCGCAACTGCAATGAAGTAGGTGGAAAGACATTATTGAAGGGAAGTTGAAAAATAAGAATAGGTAACAAGATCTAATGTGGTTTTCCCCAAAGCTTATATAGATTATCGAGCAGGTAGATTGATCATTCATAAAAGAGAATTCTTCTAATAAACAATCTTTACCTGATCATCTTACGTTTCCTTATCTAGGATCTACATCTGCCAAGATTTCAGTATATTAAAGGATGACCAATACAAAACTTAGATATAAGATAATACGTAATTTATTCTCCCTTTTTTAGGATTCTAGACGAATCTATGAGTCATGCCGTCAGATAAATAACTCCCCCTACCAATAATATTTCACCATGTCATTCATGAGTCATAATCTAAAAATCTAACCAATCGGATGATAAGTTTCCTTATCTTCTGTTTTATTTTGTGTAGATCACTGTCTTGTGATCAAGATAAGACAAGGATTAACAGGTTTTACTCTCCAAGCCTTTACATTCTACTCCACTCCTCCTCCCCACATGCAGAGAAAACAGGTTTTATGTCCAACCCCCACATTCTTTCAGCCTTGATACCCTATAAAACGAAGCCGAGTTATTTTGCCACTATCTTATACGAGATTTACCCTTTCATGACTAAACACATAATCATTACTCCACCACACCATATTGCATGAATCCATGCATAGACAACCTTTGACCTATGAGATTTAGTACTCTTATCATCTATTTCATCATAATCGCCTAATTTTTATCTAGATTTATTATTTTTAGTCTTCTCATATTCATCTATTTGTCATTGAAATCAAATCTTCTATCTTATCATGACACGTCAGATCATCTCTTGGAGTCATACCCTCTTCTGAATCATAACTTCCCTTTACAGACAATGACACCTCAGCCTATTTGCCACCCTACATCATATGAAACTAAATAACCAATCAATCCTTTTTATTGTTATCTCTACATTCATCTTTTGATTACCTGACCTCATAGAATGATATATATGAAGTCATAAGATCAACCCTGGAATTATATAGACCGAATAAGAGTTGATCATGGTACGACCTAGATTAATCATGTGAGCTGATCATCGAAAGATCTTGATCGCCGATCTAGTCATATGGGTTAGTTATGGAACCCTTGAATCGTCGATCAAGTCATGTGAACTAGTCATAAGACCATCTAGATCGAGTATTCAATCATGTGGACTGATCATCGAACAATCTAGATCAATAATAGAGTCATCTCTGCTGATCATGCAACTATTTAGACCAATTATCTGAAGGAGTTATGACTGATATGAATTCTTATTAGTCATAGAAATCTAACTAAGAATCCAATAGAAGCACGAAGAATGCCCATCCCCCTTCTTGCTTAGAAATCAAAAAAAAACAGGATAAAATATCCTTTCAATAAAAAGTATAAGTATGAACAAGAATATTCATGGTTCATACTAGATTTTTTTTCTTGTCTACAGAATTACTATTCATCATCCCCCCTTCATACAATCAATACATACTCAATACAATCAATATATACTCAATACAACATTAGGACAATGGCTACCTCAACCAACCCTTCCACCCTGTCGAACCCTACTCCTTCGGTCAACCCACCTACCTCTACTCAATCTTCAACTATCGAAGTCTTAACGACTCAACCTCTTCTAGGGTACGAAGTAGTGGCTAAACCCATTACCTCGGAACGTTTGCTTATTCGTCCCTTCAAATTATCGGACTTATTCGCATATCATTCCTTACTCAGCCAACCCGAACCTAAAGCTTTCGGTATAATGGGGGGGCTAAATCCTTCTAATGACCTCGACTCATCTTTGAGCTCTTTCGCCCAGATGCTATCTGCGTGGGAGGATGGCATATTCTACGCAATCTTCTTGAAGACACGAGATGATAAAGAAGATACCTTTATCGGAAAATTATACATAATGGGAGGTTTTTGGCCACATATCAGTTACATGCTCAAAAAAGAGTTTTGGGGTCAAGGATACGGAACCGAAGCTGTGAAAGCTTTTTCCCAGTTTTGGTGGAATCTACCTCGTGTGCAAAAAACCTACTACAGAGCGAATCCTGAGGATGTCGTTAAAAATACGCAAATTTTCTCTAGAGATCCTGACCAGGCACTTGAAATATTGAGGGCTACAATCGAGCCTGCAAATATTGCGAGTAGAAAAGTCCTGGAAAAAGCAGGATTTGAAAAATACGGAGGAGAAAATGTGGGGATGGGGATAAAGTACATTAAGTATCGACTCCTCCGACCTCAACATTCAATTAAGTCCCTTAGGGATTTAATTAAGGAGGGCCAGATTAGGTAGATCCTTGAAGGCAGGAAATATAGGGAAGGAAGAATCATTGTAAGGAAGTTTTCAGAAGAAGGACAAATTGAGAAAGAGTAAGCATTGAGTACATGAATAATTTATAGGAGGAGATAGATTCTTAAATTAAGGTTATTTCTTTATAAAAAAGAATTTTAAAGTTAAAACAGGATAGATAATATACTTCTGGCCACATACTGATCATGCATCTCCTCATATTGAAGAATATATATCGGGTTTCCTACATCGCAATAAAAAGTACAACCTATTTGGTTATAACTTAGAGTTAGTAAATAAAAAATAAGATTAATTTATTTTATCATTAAACAGCCAGATCCAACTCTCTAAATATTACACAGAAAGGATATACTTTTAACCCTAAGATTTTAATCCTTAGTTCCTTTTTATAATTTCTTACTTTAAGAAATATATATAGGACGTCTATGTTTAGATCTATCGTTAAAAATCAAGCATATAAATATGTATAAGACTCGAACTTATACAATAGTAACCGTAGTACTATATTCTACCTTTAAATTAACACATTTTATACTTAATTAAATTTAAGGATAATAAAGAGTGATTAAATCACTGTAAAGACTCCTAAAGCATCCTAAATAGAGAATGAACTCTTTGAAGTAATCAAGATATATACTATAAAAATATAAGCAATTTATAATTTGAAAAGTTACGCAGTTAATTACCGCCATCCGCATCAAATATATAAGGCACTTGACCACTTTGTTTCTTCTTCTCCTAAATTAATACCGTAAATCCTAAAAACACCCAATCCTGGTTACGTTGCACCTCGGAACCTCGGGCAAAACCATATACATCTGGATGACGTACTATATATCTGACGTCACCTGCATATTACCGAATATAATCATCCGGTATTTCACTAACAAGAGGAGTCATACCATACATTCCTTGTTCTCAATAAGAACGGTAGGGGTAGGAATGATAACCAGACGACTCAGGATAATTTAGACTTTGTGATTCATTCTGACTAGAGTAAAAAAACCCGTAAAATCTTTAGAATAAATTTAAATTAAAGTGGGAATATATCAAAACCATCTAAAATACAAGCTCCTCGGCTACTTGAAACTAATATCGGCCAAAGTATTTTATATTATACTTAGTACAGGTACTATAAATAAGAAATGTGCAAAATACAATACTGTACTTATTTGTCCAAATTCTATAAAAGGCGATTCAACGTGTTTAGCACCTAATTGCATTAAGACGAAAAAATTCGCCACAAAAATATAAGAATTATTCTTCCTCTTCGAATATTCATAACCCATCTTCTAAATAATCTTCAGCCCCGACATCTGGGGATTCAACCGTTTGCTCCGATTCGTCAAAAATATTAATACTACTTGCGAAGATATCCTCAGGTTCTTCAACCCCTACATCTGGAGATTCAATCGTTTGCTCCGATTCGTCAAAAATATTAATACTACTTGCGAAGATATCCTCAGGTTCTTCAGCTGAAACATAGAAAACAGGACATCTTGATCTAATGAAATCATCAACAAGACCTAAACCAACTGATTCTAAATTGGGAGAAGAAGGTTGAATATCTATAGGAAAATATATATCTGTAATAATAGGATAGCTAGATCTAGGCTCATTAAAAATCCATTTACTTTCAAAAAATATACTTAAATCAGTGTAATTTAAATCTCAAATTTCTCTAAAGAAAGGGTGAAGTCTAACTAGTTGTAAAATAGAAGGAGGTCTAAAGGTAAACAAACCAAAAATTTGAGAATAACTCTGGTGATGGTTATCTAAATTTAATAAAAAGTTCCCCTGTCTACCATATATTGTTGTATTAGGTTGAATATGAGTGTCTGCAAGGTAAATTTTTATAGCTTCAATATGCATATTTCTTGCCTGTTCCATAAATTCTTTTTCCTCCAAACTGAATAATAGTGGAACAGGAGTAGATCCACTAAAAACTAGAGTTTTACCATGTAAACCCACTAAATTTCCAAGACATTGACTAAATCAATGATTTAGTGGTTTTAAATCTAGAACATTTGTATCATAATCTTCTCTAAAGAATCTAAGTGTGTCAGATAAACACATAGATAAATCATTTGTTGCTTCTTGGCCACCTACAGTAAAGATTGCCTCTGCAGAAAATAGTCTATAAATTAGTCCTACTAAATTCCCCTCTTCCCGATAAGCATGTGCCAAAACCTCAGGTCTATCTATTAATTTAGGATCCAGAGGGAATATTTTGCGTAACCCATGGTCTTCGGATACATATTTGAACACAACATTCTTTACGAAATAATTAGGATCAATAATTAAATAACGCTGTTCATCACCTATAAATAAAAAAGCATAATCTGTACGCGGGTTTACAAGTAAACCTGTTCGAAAAGGGTATAAATCCACAGGCATTGATATTGGCATCTCCATACAATCAAAATATATAGGAGGAGAACAAACTGCATGTAGAATAAAAAATAACAATACACAGATGAAGATCCAAAAAAAAGGCATGAAACAAATAAACAAACTCAAAAACCTTGAAAGAATAAATGTTAGCCTATACCTAAAAAAGAGAATTTCTTGAACAAATAAATTAATTTTGAATAATAAATATTTAGAGTATTTTTTAAACTTGCATCGTAATGAGTTTCTTACTCGTAGAATTTAAGTCGACTAAAGTATTTTCTAATATACTAACTACAGGCACTATAAATAAGAAATGTGCAAAATACAATACTGTACTTATTTGTCCAAATTCTATAAAAGGCGATTCAACGTGTTTAGCACCTAATTGCATTAAGACGAAAAAATTCGCCACAAAAATATAGAAAGCTATTTTACTTAAAGGTCTAAATTGTAATCCTTTAAATCTACCTAAATCTGTTATAGGTAATAACATTATTGTTAATATTGCACTAAACATAGCAATAACCCCTAATAATTTATTAGGTATAGATCTTAATATAGCATAGAAAGGTAAAAGATATCACTCAGGTACTATAGCAGGAGGAGTTTGCATAGGGTTTGCCATAATATAATTTTCACTATCTCCTAATACATTAGGCATAAAGAATACAAATAAACTTAATACAAATATAAATATAAAGATTGTTATTAAATCTTTAAATAAGAAATAAGGGGCAAAAGGTAATCTATCATAATTACCTGATACACCTAAAGGATTACTAGATCCTGCTGTATCATGAAGTGCTATTAAATGCATTAAAACTAATGCAG
>Ga0209687_1000114_pt1 | contig 31575 bp, 25 predicted proteins | sample GraSoiAngelo_136_FD_185893 | JGI IMG/M metagenome (GOLD analysis project Ga0209687, IMG submission 185893) | Grasslands soil microbial communities from the Angelo Coastal Reserve, California, USA - 14_0929_09_20cm (SPAdes) (version 2) | ecosystem: Environmental > Terrestrial > Soil > Grasslands ...
CTTCAAACAACATTACCAGCCCAGACTTCAGGGGTTGTATCAACAGAGCAATCCGCCGCCGCTTGACTTTGGATTTGGTTATCGCTGGAATTACAAGGAAGCCAATTTGATCGTAGCGGATCGAAAGTGAGTTCTACTAGTTGAAAATCCAGCGCTTTGGTAGGGCGCGACCGCCGGACGCGCCCGAAATGTAACGGACGGCCCAGCGGTCCGTCCCTACCACTTGTGACATGGCTCTAAAACCTGCGAAACCAGGAATACGGAAAATCGTCTCCTGGGCAATCGGTTGGCCAACGCGGTGGATTCATTTCGCGGTGTGGCCGCACGGGAATCGTGCCCCTCTCGGTCTTACCGCAACGTTCTCGCAGATAGCGGATGAGTTCCTCGCATGCGTCAAGCTGCGCGCGCGTCGGCTGGCCACGATTGAAATCGCCGACCAGACAAATCCCGAGCGAAATGTTGTTCAGATAATCACTGTGCACGTGCCCGCCGTTGATCTGGCGACGCCAGCGATCGCCCACTTCCACCTGGCCGTTTCCTGTGGATGTTCCGTTCCCGATGACGAAATGATAGGCGAGACCATTCTGCATCCGGCGCACGTGGCGATGGTAATAATCGAAGACGCGCGCGTTTCCCTGCCGCGTGCCGCTGTTGTGCACCACAATGAATTGCCAGCGACGCCGTTTCACCGGCGCGCGTCGGATCGCTTCGATGACGGACCGCGTTAGATAACGATAATTACTCGAACTGCGAGACCACGGCCAGAAACCTCGTCTCGGAGGAGGCGTCGGCGCAGGCTCGAGGCCCTGGTCCTCTTCCAGACCGGATTTTTCGATCACGACCTGAGCGCGCTCGCCGCTTGGAGTAGCACGCGGAACTTTTGACTCGGCTGAGGGCGCTGGCGTCGGCGCAGCAGCACCGAGAGCTTTCGGCGCGGGCGTCGGGCGTTCTGAAGCGGGGGCACGCTCGCCCGCACGGGGTGGCGGCGTTTTTTCCGGTTTCGGTGTTTCCTCTTCCTTTCGCGCCGATTTGGATTTCCCGGCTTTTTTAGTTTTGCGCGAAACCTCCTTCTCTTGGGATTTCTTTGATTTCGGTTTCGGCGTGGGCGTGTGGCGCCGCTTTGATTTTGGCGTAGCACCGGGCTCGGGCGTTTCGCGTGGCGTCGGCTTTGGCGTTGCCTCTTCTTCGTCGTCAGATTTTTTCGCCGGCTTCGCTTTACGAGGGCGCGGCGAGTCCTGTGCGTCTTGGGATGCCTTATCGTCGCTGGTCGACTCTTCTTTTGCTAATTTTGCATGAGGAATCGCGGTTGGTGCCTTTTCCGGGGTTGCAGAAGCCAAGCGTTTTTTTTCGGATTTATTCCTCGATGCTTTTGCTATCGGGCTCGGAGATTTTTTTGGTTTTGGAGACGGCGAAACGTGGGGCGCGATTTGCTCGGATTCATTGCGCCGACTTTTTTCTTCTTCGCTGACTTGCGCGTGGAGGAGAGTTCCAGCGATTGCGCCAGAGGCGAGCGCAGTTGCGAGCCAAATGCGAAAGCGCACCACTGCGACGGAGCGTAACAGAGCGCGCGACACGATCAACTCCGAAGGCTCAAATCATGCTGCGCCCGCGGCAGGTTCGGGCACGGCAGGCGCAGCCGAGCGCATTTTTTCGCGTTCGCGGCGAAGAATGGCGTTCAACTTACCGCCCAGCAACAACAGCAGACAAGTGAGATACATCCAAGTGAGCAGCACGACGATGGAGGCCAGCGCGAGATACGTCGGGTTGTAGCGATCATATCTCGCCACATACAGTTGAAAAAGTTTGGTGGCGATGATCCAGCCGACCGAAAAGAAAATCGCGCCGGGCAAAGCCTGACGGACGGTCAAGTAATTTTCGGGAGTGAGGAGATAAAGCGCGAGCGCGAGAATGACCAGCGCCACAAAGGTAAAGGGCAAATTCAGCGTCGCAATCCATGCTTGCAGCGGAAAGGCCAGCTGAAAATTGACTTCCGCAAGACCGGCCAGCCGTTCGCCAAAGACGATGGCGTTGAAGCAGAACACGATGATAATCCCAAACCAAAAAAGCATGAAAAATGAGGTGATATACTTCGACCACCAATGGGGATCTTCCCGCATTCCGTACGTATGGCTGAGGGCGCGTGAAGTCGTCGCAATGAAGACAGTCCCGAAATAAATTCCAAGAATGATGCCTGCGTTGGCGAGCAGCCCGCTCGAGCCTGTTACCACCACATTCGCCATCGCAGAATCCAGAATGTCCTGCACCTTCGGGTCCGGCGGCATGAAGCTTTTCAAGAGGAGAAACATGCGATGCAATTTGGTCGGATCGGTGCCGAACAAGCCGAGTAGATGCCAAAGAAACAGCGATCCGGGGGCCAGCGCGAAAAGAAGCAGATACGCCATCTGTGCCGCCAGCCCGGTCGTGGTATCGGTTGCCGTTTCCCAAACCAGCTGCCGCAAAACGCGCCAGAGGAATCCGAGATATTTCATTTGCACCGAGAGTTTACTTTGCCCGATGCAAATATCCATTAAACTCGCTCCACTTGTCATGTTGAGCGAAGCGAAACATCTCTGATTACTTCCACTGCATGCGTAGCCACGATTACCGGGTCTACATTCTCACCAGTAAGCATTCCACCACACTGTACATTGGCATCACAAATAACCTCACTCGCAGGCTGAGCCAACATAGACGCGGCGAGACAGAGGGCTTCACGAAACGCTATCAATTGAATCGGCTCGTTTGGTTTGAGCACTTTCGCAATGTGAACGACGCGACCGCATGCGAGAAGAAGTTGAAGGGCTGGCGACGCAGCCGGAAAGTCGCCCTTATCGAGCACACGAACCCGCGATGGCTCGAGTGGAGCGAGGACTGGGAGCAGCAACCAAAGATCTATGATCGCTCATGGGAAACGGAAGAAATGGTCCGAGATTCTTCGCTTCGCTCAGAATGACATTACGAAATGGTTCGCAAGCGCGACCCTGATGCTTAGTGAAAAAACGAATATTGATCCTCACCGCGAGTTTCGGGGAAGGCCACAACAGCGCCGCGCGGGGAATTCGCGATGGTTTGGCGCGCGTCGCCCCGGAAGGAACGGAAGTAGAATTGCGCGATTTGTTTGCCGAAACCTACCCCTTGCTCAACGAACTGGTTCGAAAGAGTTATCTTTGGCTGGTTGATTTTGCGCCGCGTTTTTGGGGAAGCGTTTATCGATGGATTGATCGCAAGAAAGATTATGACAAAAATTTCCAGCGTTTTTCCCGGCTCAAGGAGCACTTCGCTGCTTTACTCGATCGCTTTCAACCAGACATAATCGCTTCCTCTTTTCCAGCTTATCCATACCTACTTGAGCAGATCTTGGGGCCCCACAGGCTCTGCAAAAGCGTCGTTGTCGTGACTGACTCGATCACCGTCAACAAAATCTGGTATCGCTGCGCCGCCGATTATTTTCTCGCTCCCAACGAACAGAGCGCCGCGGTCTTGCGAGCAGCCGGAATCGCTGCGAACAAAATCAAGGTGTTTGGTTTTCCTGTAAGTCCAAAATTTGCCGATTCCACGCAAGATCGACAATTCCCTTCCGCCAATTCCAAACGCCGAGTTCTCTACATGATTCATGCCGCGACACGTAACGCGCCTGAACTCGTGCAACGGCTTGCCGATCTTGGCGTCGATCTCACCGTGACTATTGGCCGGGCCGATAAACTACGGCCAGCCATCGAAACGGCAGCAGCCGATCCCAACATCAAGGTCCTCGGGTGGACCAACCAGATTCCGCGCATGCTACAGGCCAGTCATTTGCTGATCGGAAAAGCTGGAGGAGCGACGGTGCAGGAAACGATCGCTGCCGGCTGTCCGATGATCATCAATCACGTCGTTGCTGGTCAGGAGGAAGGCAATGCTCGGTTGATCGTCGAGACCAATTCGGGTGTAATCGCAAATTCGCCACGCGAAGTCATCGCCCAGGTGCAGCGCGCGTTTGCCGATGACGCAAGGCAATGGCGTGAATGGTCCGCAAATATCAGCCGTTTGAGCAAACCGCGGGCTGCGCTCGATATTGCTGAATTTCTGATGTCACTATGACATCTCATTCACACCGCGGCTTTAGCCCGGTGAAGAAAGCGCCTAACGAGTGACAAACCGTTTCAAGTCAGCCACCGGGCTGAAGCCGCGGTGTTAATGAGACCAAATTTCCTCGCCGGCCGCGAGCGTTCGCACGACCTCCAATTCTGGCGAGAGAACGACCAAATCCGCATCTGCGCCAACCTCCAGGCGGCCTTTGGTTTCAAGGCCAATAGCACGCGCCGGATTTTCCGTTGCCATCACGACGGCTTCGTGGAGCGGAACGTTTACTTCCATGACCATTGTGCGGACAAGGTCGATCATGCGCGAAGCGCTACCGGCAAGCGCCGAGCGGTCTGCAAGTAGACAGACGCCATCTTCCACGATGCAATCCTTCCCAAAAAGCGAGAAGTGCGATCCATTCGGCAGCCCCGCGCCAGCGCTTGCATCCGTTACGAGACAAATCCCGCCGGGGCCTTTTGCGTGATACAACATTTTCATCAGCGTCCCCGAAGCGTGCCGACCATCGGCGATCAGTTCGCAACCGATCTGCGGTTCGCTTAAGGCGAACTCCAGTAAACCGCCAACGCGATAAATGCCGCGGCGACGTGCGCTCGACATGCAGTTGAAAGTGTGGGTGACGCTGCGCATGCCACGTGCGAAACCTTCTGCCGCCTCCTCGTCCCACGCATCGCTGTGGCCTCCGCTGACGCTGATCCCGTGAGTGTAAAAATTCTCGATCGCCTCGAGCGCTCCCTGCAGCTCGGGCGCGATCGTGATTCGTTTGATGACGTTCGAATGGTGGAGTAGTTGCTGGACCGAAGGTCGCGACGGATTTTGAATGAATTCGGCCTGTTGCGCACCGCATTTAGCCTTCGAAATAAATGGGCCTTCGACGTGAACACCCGCAATCTGACTAATGGTATGGCTCGACCGCCGAGCGGGCCGCGGAATGCAATCACGGACAACATTTAGAACATCGGTAATGCGATCGAGCGGCGCGGTCGCCGTTGTCAGCAAAAGCGAAGTGGTGCCGCCGCTGGCGTGATAGTCGCAGATGGCTTGAAACGCTTCTGCAGAAGCTTCCATGCTGTCACGACCCAGAGCGCCGTGCACATGAAGATCAATGAAGCCGGCCGCGAGGTAATTTCCGTGGAGATCAAGAACCTCGTTTGCGCGCGCACGGCTACGTTCGCGGATTGCGCTGATTCTTCCTTTTTCCACAACGAGCTCAAGGCCCTCCCGAATGCCATCGCGAAAAATCAAACGCGCGTTCGTAAGAATCATTTCGCTCAATGCTCGGTGACGAAGCGCGAATGTCGAATGTTTGACCTCGCCTTAGGGGCTTAGCAAGCTCGCGTACCAATGCAGAAAGGTATTCCCAAAAAACATCCAGCTTAGCGCACCAAACGCCAGGTAAGGTCCAAACGGCAGCTTGGCTGACCAGACCCGTCTTCCAACGACCAGCGTGATCAGACCGACAATCGAACCGAGAAGAGATCCCGCGAAAAGGCTAAACAAAACCGCGCGCCAGCCGAGAAACGCGCCGATCGCGGCCAGAAATTTCAAGTCGCCGCGGCCCATTGCTTCGCGAGGGATCACAAGTTCGCGCGCCACACCAGAAATCTGCGCGACATCGTCCAGCATCATCACGTGGCCGTCAGCCGTGACGCGATCGTAGTGAAAGTCCAGCGTCACGTTGCCATAGGTGTGGTGGTCGATCCTGGCTTCGTCGCACTCAAGCAGTAATCGGTCTTTTTCCCGGGCAAAATAGTCACTCCACAAACTTTCTTCGTTGCCCACCACCAGATCCGCATCATCCCCGCGTTTGGTCCATGTGAACGGCGTCGGGGCGTCGAATTCAATCCGTTTTCTTCCAAAAGCGATTTTGCCGGCTTCGAGAACGATCAATAAGATTACATAACCCAATGCTGCGGCCAGAAGAGAACGAACGCACGCCGCAATCCGGGAATCGGTTTCCATCAAAGCTGGCACCGCCGCACCGCAAACAACGCCAGCAATAATGCCGCCGATCGTTACGCGGTCTGGAATGATAAAATGTTCAAGATCGATAAATGTTCCAACGATCAGAAGCGAAACAAAAATCCAGTACGCAATCGCCATCTGCCACGGAAAGGCTTGCCAGATGATCAGGAACAACAGCGCAGCGATCAATTCCACCGCGAAATAGCGAAAGGCGATTTTCGCGCCGCAATTCGCGCAGCAACCGCCGAGCAAAATCCAGCTAACCAACGGCAGATTTTGATGCCAGGGAATCTGCTGTTTGCACGCCGGGCAAAAAGAGCGACGCGGTTTGTTAATCGAAAGATCGACAGGCCAGCGATAAATGCAGACGTTCAAAAAGGATCCGACTGCCGCCCCTAGAACAAAGGCAAACGCACGCAAAAGAACCTCGTAAACGGAATGAGCCACGTGCGATTATTTGGGGATCGACTCAGAAGCGCGGCGCTCCATTAGCCATGCAATCCAGATGCAGCTTTCATAAAGCAGACACATCGGGAGCGCCATCGCGACCAAGGTCAGAATGTCTGGTGTCGGCGTAATGATCGTCGCCAGAATAAAGATCAGCACCACGGCGTAAGGCCGTGTGCGCGCCATGAACCTGTAGGTAATCAATCCAAATCGAACCAGCGCCAGCACTACCACTGGTAATTCGAAAGCCAGTCCAAAGCCGATCGTAAATCGGGTCACAAAGGAATAATATTGTTGCACCGTCCAGGTAGGCGCCCAGCCGAGTGACTCGGTGTCGCGAAAGAAAAAAAGGATCGTCTTCGGCAGCAACCAAAAATAGCAAAGGGTGACACCGAGAAGGAAGAGCGCGAAGCTAACTAAAATAGCCGGAAGCAAAAAGCGCTTTTCTACGGCGGTGAGCGCCGGCAGCACAAACTCCGCGATGAAATAGAGCAGCAGCGGAAAGGAGAGAACGATACCGGCGTAAAACGCCAGATGAAAGGAGATCACGATTGAATCGGTGATACCGAGTGCTTTGAGTGTTCCGATTTGTGATCCCACGTCGCGCAACGGAGCCTGCAATATCCGCACGAGCGTCGAGCGAAATGTGAAGCAAACAATCATCGCCGACGCGAGCGTGATTGCCATCTTCACAATCATCCATCGCAACTCTTCCAAATGCTCCAGAAATGGCTTGGAAGTTTCGCTTTCGGGCACTTCGCGAAATTTGAAAATGTCTCGTAGCGTCATCAGATCAGAATCCGAAATTCGAATATCGAATATCGAAGCAAAGGCGACTTTAAAAGCGACGTCAGGAAAGCGTGCGCATACCAAGAGCTCAGACGAAACGGAAATGACACGGTGCGCCTATGTCGCGCGAAGCGCTTTGGGAGTGCAAGGCGTCTTCGCATCGCTTTTGACAGGCTAAGAGCTCCCGACCGGGAGAAGAGCGCAAGCCGCGAGCCGCGCCCAGATGCTTAGTGTGTTGGCATCGCGAATCTCGTTCTCGGCGATCATTCGCCGAATTTCCGCAACACTAAATTCGCGGCAATCGAGGATCGATTCTCCTTCGTCTCCGGCCGATGCCTCTTTGCACTTCTGCACGGGGCGCGCCAAAAAGAAATAACCCCGTTCATCCGTAAAGCCAGGCGAGGTAAAGTACTGACCGAGCGCGATAAGTTCGCCATCCTTGGCAAGCTCATAATCCGCTTCCTCGCGAAGTTCGCGCAGCGCGACCTGCTCAACGGTTTCTTGAGTGGGGGCCTCGATCTGGCCGGATGGCATTTCCCAAATTGTTGTTCGGATCGGAATGCGCTCCTGGTGAATGAGAACGATTTTGCCGTCCCGCGTCATCGGCGCAATGATCACAGCTGCTTTCCGGTGCACAATCGTCCATGCCCGCGGCTGCGAACACGAGGGTGTTCGCACATGCTCGGTCACAACTTCAAGATGCGCATTGGCGAAATGCCGCTCACTCGAAACGGTTTCCCAGATGTCTTGCATAACCCGTGAAGTGTAGTGGCCGCTGTCCTCAGCGGCAAACATTGTGGCACTGGCGGCTGGGTTCGATGGCGGCGCGCCCTCGCCACGGCGAGCAGGCTGTGGTCGCGCCCTACTCTTCGGCCAGTAGTCTTTTCCAGCGCTTGATCTGCGCCGCGATATTCTGGGGCGACGGAGCGCCGACCGCGCGTCGCTGAGCAAGTGAACCGCGGATATCGAAAATCTTCGCCACATCATCGTCGAAGTATGGCGAAAACTCTTTCATTTCCGCGACCCCGATTTGATCCAGTGGAACGCTTTTTATTATGGAGTGCACAACAAGCTCTCCGACGATTTGGTGCGCCTCGCGAAACGGCGTTCCTTTTTTCACGAGGTACTCGGCCAAATCGGTCGCGAGAAGACTTGGGTCGCGCGCTGCATTTTCCATGCGCTCACGATTGACTCTCAAGTCGGGCAACATCGCCGCAAAGACCTCCAGCGCGCTTTTGGTCGTATCGACAGAATCGAACAACGCTTTCTTATCTTCCTGGATGTCGCGATTGTAAGAAGAAGGAAGTGCTTTCATTGTGGTCAGGATCGACATCAAATTTCCGTAAAGCCGGCCAGTTTTCCCGCGGGTTAGTTCGGCCATGTCCGGGTTTTTCTTTTGCGGCATCAGACTTGAGTGCGTGGAAAATGAATCGCTAAATTCCAGAAAACCGAATTCGATCGTGCTCCAGATGATTAAGTCCTCACTCAGGCGGGAGAGATGCAAACCGATCATGGCGAGGCAAAAAAGAAATTCGCAGACAAAATCTCGATCGCCGACGGCATCGACGCTATTTTGGCTTACGCTCGAAAAACCGAGGTCGCTCGCGATGCGTTCGCGATCGAGAACAATGGTCGATCCGGCGAGCGCTCCGGAGCCGAGTGGAAGAACGTCTGTTCGCGCGAGACAATCACGAAGGCGATTCGCATCGCGCTCCAACGCCTCCATCTGCCCGAGTAAGTAATGCGAAAAAGCGATCGGCTGTGCGCGCTGCAAGTGTGTGTAGCCGGGCATTACGACGTCAACGTATCGCACGGCAAGATCGAGTAGTACAATCTGCAAAGGTCGCAAACGGCCTGCCACTTCCGCGATCTCAGCTTTTACATAAAGCCGCAGATCGAGCGCAATCTGATCGTTCCTGCTGCGTGCCGAGTGCAGCTTCCCGCCTACGGCGCCGGTTCGTTTCGTCAGCGCCGCTTCAATGTTCATGTGCACGTCTTCGAGTGATGCGTTCCATTCGAATTTGCCCGACTCGATCTCCTTCTCGATAGCGCGCAATCCGTTTTCAATTTGCTGCCGCTCGTCCGTAGTTATGACTCCCGCCCGAGCGAGTGCGGCGGCATGCGCGATCGAGCCGGCAATATCGTGCCGATAAAGTCGGCAATCGAGGGAGACTGATTCGCTGTAGCGTTGCGCGAGTTCTGGAGCAGGCTGGTCGAGTCTTCCTTTTCGCATTGGCCTTTAACCACGAATGGACACGAATGAACACGAATTCATAGGACAATGCGCTCCCACTCCAGCTTGCGGTGCTTAAAATTGAGGATCACGCCAACACGCAAGTTCGTAATTCGTAGATAATTTAGCATTAGGCCCCGTTCATGATCAGTTATCCGATCGATTACCTTTGCGTCCACGACAATTGAATCGAAAGCGATGAGGTCAGGAACGAACAAGCCGACTTTCTGGCCTTTGTAGAGAACATCGAACGCAGGCTGCTGCCGGAACGGAATTTTCTGCAGGCCAAACTCGACGACCAAAGCATTTTCGTATGGCTTCTCAACTATTCCATGACCGAGGGTGTTTAGGACTTCGATTGCGCAGCCGACAATTTGAAAGACTTCATCTTTGAGCAGCAGCTTCTCATTCTTCGTGTCCATTCATGTCCATTTGTGGTTAGTTCCTTTGCTTTCCGGCCCCGATGGCTTTCAGGCGACGGACGCCGTTCGCGTTACCGTTACTGAGACGTGCTTGGCATCCTCCAAAGGAAATTTTCGCAGCTCCACCGTGATCTTCCGGATGCGGAAAGTTTTCAGCAAGTGCGTTGCCAGCTGGTCGGCGAGTGTCTCGATCAGACTTGTCGATTGATCTCGTACAAAATTCTTCGTTTCCTCCGCAACGATCGAATAATTGACCGTGTTGTCGATGTGATCGGCCATATCGCGCTGCTCGTAATATGGCCAGAAAGAAATGCTGACAGTTAATCGCTGTGGGGTGGAACGTTCCTTTTCTGGAACTCCGACGCGCGCTGAAATTTCGAGCTGCTCGATATGAATTCGATCGGAGAAAGGATTTAGCTCGTTGGGCATCGAGCAAGATTACCCCGGTGCCACTTAGAGCAACACTCTTTCCTCCGAAAGCTGCGACCTACTTCGGTGCAGGCGACGTGGCAAGCTTTTGGAAGCGCGGATCGCCGCGCAGTGGATCGAACATGGGATCGAGCCGGAGCAGCGCCGGAGTGAGCGGCATAGTTGTACTCAGTGAGCCAGCGTACGGTATCGAAAGTAGTTTCTGTAAAGCGGCGATGGCGCGGTCGGGCTCTCCCATCTGCGCCGCCACCCGGGCGAGGATCTCGAGCGACCAAGGACCAGTCAAGGGGTCTTTCTCGATCGGATTCGCGGCCATGGCCCGTTCCGACAGAGCCAACGCGGCGGCTTTGTCACCGAGACCCATATTGACGAGCGCGAGATCTCCAATGAGGTAATAATTTTCCGGCTGTTCTTTGAGGAACGATTCCAGTTCGCTGCGCGCTTGTCGCCAACTTCCCTGGGCGGCGGCATGGTCGCCGGCGACCTCCTGCGCCCAGCCTAAAAAAAAGCGCAGCTCGCCATTACTATAACCCAACGCTGGATCGGGCTTGGCGAGTATTTCCTTTAGCCGAGGGATGACTGGTGCAGGGCGGCGCTCCAAGATCTCTTGGTAAACTTGTGTTCCCAAGGCGTCGAGGTTGTCGGCGTTCGGATGCAGCGGAGCGAGTAGTGCAGCAGCACGCGGCAGATCACCCTCGGCTTGTGCGATTGCCGCCTTATACGCGAGCGTATCCACGTCGTCCGGCGTGATGTTGAGGACCTGATCAAACTTTCGCAGTGCTTCGGGTAAACGACGATGCTGGAAATAGGTAACCGCGTGCTGGGTGAGTAGGTGAAGGTTGCGCGGGTCGAGCCGTTCGGCTTCGTTGAAGTACGACTCGCTCCGGTCCCACTGGCCTCGCCTCCGCTCCAAATAGGCCAGCGATTCAAGAATCCGGCTGCTATTGGGCAGGAGCTGGCGTGCTTGCTCAAAGTAACGCACCGCGGTGTCGTAATCCTTCAGGCAGGCGTAGTGGTAATATCCCTTGGCATGCAGTGCCTCGCCGAGATTGGGTTGAAGAGTCAGCGCGGTTTCGGCTGCCTGCCGCGCCTCTTCCCGGAGGGCGACCGTTGGTTGAAGAGCCTGGTTGCGGTAGCTGGCCGCATCGACGTATGATAGCAGCGCCCAACCAAGGGCGAACTTCGGGTCCAAGCGCACCGCTTCTCTCAGATATTTCTGCGCGCCAAGGGCGTTGGTGGTTGTGTCGGCAGTTTTCAGTGTATAAGCCAGCCCACGCAGGTAGGCATCGTAAGCTTCAGGATTGTCCGTCGGTTTGGCGGCGATGACTTGCTCTTCCTGACCAGTGAGTTTCGCCCGCAACTGGTCGGCGATGGCTTTAGCCACCTCACTCTCAACTGAAAAAATGTCGGTCAGTTTACGATCAAATGTATCGGCCCACAGATGGGAATCATTAGCCGCTTTGATTAGCTGCACATTCACGCGCACGGCGTCGCCGCTCTTCTGCACGCTTCCTTCCAGGATGTGGGCCACGCCAAGTTGCTTGGCTATCTCAGGCAGGTTTTCAGGCGCGCTTTTGTAATGCTGGGTCGATGTGCGCGAGATCACTTTCAGATCGGCGATCTTCGATAAGCGCGCCAGAATCTCATCTTGAATGCCGTCGGCAAAGTAGGCGTTGGCTTTGTCTTGGCTCCGGTTTTGGAAGGGAAGCACGGCGATACTCTTTTCGGGAATAGGAAGTCCTACGTCGGCGGCTTTCCCCGAAGAGGAACGTGCAACCGCCGGTGAGCCTCGTCGGTAAAAGACTGAAAAGCTGATCGCCAAAGCCACAGCTGAAACGAGCAAAACAGCTGTAAGCACGTACTTGGGCCAACGGGGCGCAATGACCGGACGGACGCTAACACCGGACGTCTGCTTCCATCTTCTTCTTCGCTTGAGTTTGTCCGGAAGATGTGGGTTGCCGAGATTGTCCTGGTAGAGATTAACCAGGTGCAGTCTCAGCCCGTGCTTTACCTCACACTCGCCGAGATCGTGCAAATACGGCTGCCAGTGCCGGTATTGGGTCAAATCTTCCGCTATATGCCCGGACAGAAGAATATGCCCCGCATCACCGCAATCCATAACGCGCTGCGCCACGTTGATCCCTGCTCCCGCGATATTCGTCTTGTCATTAACATCGGTGACTTGGTTCACTGGGCCGCTGTGCACTCCCATCCGCAGCTGGATATGCGGATGCTCTTGCAATGTTCTGCTGATCTCGAGCGCACATCGCACCGGCTCTTCCGGACTGTGGAAGAAAAGGAGCGCCATCCCGTCTCCGGTCGACACCCGGATCAGTCTACCTTTTGTTTCGGCGGCCCGAAAACATTCGGTGTTTCGCACGATTTGGTTGAGATCTTGCAGTAACTCAATCTGCTCATTGACCAGCAGTTTCGAGTAACCGACCACGTCGATTAACAGGACGTGTGCGATCTCGAGCGGGAGATCACGCGTGGTTCCGGCGGATGTGTTTTGCGAGTTCAACCACCCCCCTTTTGCTAGAGCGATGATACCGACAATAGCGCGTCGTGTCGAGACTCAACAATCGGATTCGTTAGTCGCTGTTAGTCGATTTATCGGAGTTTCGGTTTAATCGCTGCGGAGTTGCACGTTCTTCCCAGGGAACCCCGAAGCGCGCGAAAATTTCAAGCCGCTGAATATGAATCCGATCGGAGAGCGGATTTAGCGCGTTGGGCATGCGGCAAGATTACCCCGATGCCACTTAGAGCAACACTCGTTTCGTTAGAGTCAGCAGACCTACTTCGGCGCGAGTGAGGCGACGATCTTCTCGAAGTTTTATCCCGGCAGCCATGCGAGAATTACTTCGGCGCAGACGTGGCAAGCTTTTGGAAACGCGGATCATTCCGAATCGGATCGAACATTGGATCGAGCCGAAGTAGCGCGGGAGTGAGTGGCATGCCCGCAGCCAGCGCACCAGCGTACGGTATCGAGAGTAGTTTCTCTAAAGCGACGATGGCACGGTCGGGCTCTCCCATGCGCGTCGCCACCCGTGCGAGGATCTCGATCGGAATGGGACCAACTATCGCGTCTTTCTCGATCGGATTCACGGCGATGGCCCGTTCCGACAGAGCCAACGCGGCGGCCTTGTCACCGAGACCCATATTGGTCAGAGCGAGATCGCCAATGAGGCTATAATTGTCCGGCTGTTCTTTGAGGAAAGGTTCCAGTTCGCGGCGCGCCTGTCGCCAACTTTCCTGAGCGCCGGCATGGTCGCCGGCGACTTCCTGCGCCCAACCTAACCAAAAGCGCAGTTCGCCATTGATGTAACCCAACGCTGGATCAGGCTTGGCTAGTATCTCCTTTAACCGAGAGATGATTTGCGCAGGACGGCGTTCAAGGATTGCCTGGTAAACTTGTGTTTCCACGGCCCCCGAGTCGTCGGCACCCGGGTGGAGCGCAGCGAGGAGCGCCACGGCACGCGGTAGGTCGCCCTCGGCCTGTGCGATAGTCGCCATTGTCACGAGGGTGTCGACGTCGTCTGGTGTGATATCGAGAACCTGATCAAGCTTTCGCAGAGCTTCCGGGAAACGGCGAAGAGCGATATCGGTAGTCGCCTGCTGCGTGAGGAGATTAACATCGCGCGGGTCGAGACGCTCGGCTTCGTTGAAGTAGGCTTTGCTCCGGTCCCACTGGCCTCGTCTCCGTGCGACATAAGCCAGCAATTCAGGAATCCGGCTGCTATTGGGCAGGAGCTGACGTGCTTGCTCAAAGTAACGCACTGCGGTGTCGTAATCTTTTAGGCAAAAGTAGTGGTAAGCTCCCTTGGCCACTACAGCCTCGCCAAGGTTGGGCTGAAGAGTGAGCGCGGTTTCGGCTGCCTGCCGAGCCTCTTCACGCAGGGCGACCGTTGGTTGAACACTCTGTGTGACGTAGCCGCGCGCATCAACGTATGACAGCAGCGCCCAACCAAGCGCGAACTTCGGATCCAACCGCACCGCTTCTCTGAGATATTTCTGTGCGCCAAGGACGTTGGCGCTTGTGGGGTAAGTTTTCAGTGTATAAGCCAGACCACGCAAGTAGGTGTCGTAAGCCTCAGGATTGTCTGTTGGCTTCGCGGCAATCTCTTGCTCTTCATGACCGGTGAGCTTCGCTTGCAAGTGATCGGCGATGGCTTTGGCCACCTCACTCTCAACAGAGAAGGTGTCGGTCAGTTTCCGATCAAAGGTGTCGGCCCAAAGCTGGGAATCATTGGCTGCCCTGATTAGCTGCACGTTCACACGCACGGCGTCGCCGCTCTTCTGAACCCTTCCTTCAAGGATGTGGGCTACTCCCAGTTGTTTTGCGATCTCAGGCAGGTTTTCTGGCGCGCTTTTGTAATGCTGTGTCGATGTGCGCGAGATGACCTTCAAATCGGCAATCTTGGATAAGCGCATCAGAATCTCGTCATGGATGCCGTCCGCAAAGTAGGCATTGGCCTTGTCGCCGCTCAAATTCTCGAAGGGAAGAATGGCGATGCTCTTCTCGGGAATCAAAACGGTGCCCTTGCTACCCGTCCCTTCGGGAGAGATCGATCGGGTCATCCTGAGTGATACTCGCTGGAAAAAGGTCAAAGAACTAACCACCATAGCGAGGGCAGCGACTACTGAAGCAAGTACTAGCAGGGACCTTGGCCGCCGGCGCAGGCTAACTGGGCGAACTATGTCCGATCCTTGCGTCCACCTTCTTCTGCGCCTGAGTTTCTCCGGGACCTGTGGATTACCGAGATTCTCTTTGTAGAGATTAAACAGATGCAAGCGTAGTCCGTGCTTCACCTCGCATTCGCCCAAGTCGTGCAAGGACGGTTGCCACTGGCGGTATTGCGCTAAATCTTCCGCGACATGCCCCGACAAGAGAATGTGTCCGGCATCACCGCAATCAAGCACTCGCTGCGCGACATTGATTCCCGATCCTACAAAGTTCGTTTTATCATTAACATCGGTGATTCTATTGACAGGGCCACTGTGAACCCCCATTCGCAACCGAATCCGCGGATGATCTTGCAACGCTCTGCTAATCTCGAACGCACACCGCACCGGTTCTTCCGGACTATGAAAAAAAAGCAGCGCCATCCCGTCTCCCATCGGCACTCGATTGAGCTTGCCGCTTGCTTCCGCCGATCGAAAACATTCGCTGCTGCGCACGATTTGATTTAGTTCCTGCAGCAACTCAATCTGCTCATTGATTAGCAGCTTGGAATAACCAGCCATGTCGATTAAGAGAAGGTGCGCGATCTCGAATTCCAGATCGGACTTCGTTTCCACGGACTCGTCTTCCTCAGTTTGCGCCGGCTCTGTCTCCAGCGATTCCAATGCGGAAATGACCGGAGTGATTGGAGCACAAAGTTCGTGCGAAAGCATGGCCGGGAAATGGTCTTTGGTCCTGTTGGCGGTCTCCACAACTATCTTTTGTTGCTGAAGCTCTTCCTCAACGCGCCGGCGTTCGGCCATACCGGCGGAAAGCCCCATCGCCGTAATTGACAGCACAGCTGTCCACCATTGCACGGCGAGAAGCGACTGATTTTCCGTCTCGCTGACGAATGGGCCGAAGCCATGCAGCGTCCCCCACACCGCGACCGCGGACAGAATGAAAATCCCCGTGGTAGTTTCGCGTTGCGTAAAGCGGAAGGCAGTCCAAATCACAATCGGTCCGCAAATTAAAACGATTGGATAATTTCGGGCGGAAACGGCAGGCCATCCGCTAAAGACCACCCCGCTCAACAGCACCAGCAACAGGAGGAGCGCGCCGACTTCGGCAGATTCCTTTTTATTCCAACGTCGTTTTGAGGCAACACTCCACAGGAGAACTAGGGGAGTGAAAACAAGATCGCCAGTTACATCTCCGAGCCACCATGTCAGCCAAATCGCGCCGTAGTTTGCCCAATCGGCAAAGCCGGCGACTCCAAGACTCGTCACGCCGAAAGCAGGGCTAATGATGGCGCTGATCCCTGCCGCGAGCGCAAATTTGAAAACGCCTTGTAGACGATCAAAGACATTTGTGCCGCCGGCGAATCGATTCACCAGCCAGGCGCCCACGAGCGCCTCGAGCGTGTTGCCGGTGGCGATGGCAAATGACGTAGCGACATTTCCCGCAGTTGTGACGTTCACCAGAAATGCACCGATAAAAATGGCCGGCCACGCGCGATAACCGAGCAAGAGCAATGCGGCAAGCGCGATTCCCGCCGGCGGCCATACTGGCGATGCACTCGCGTGCAACGACGCCAGCATCAAGCCGAGTTTGCCGGCGATGAAGTAGATGACGGACAAGATGCCGATGAGCGGCAGCCCAGAGAAACGTCGCGATTGCATCGCCCAACTGCCTTTACGGTCTACGTCCGGCGGCTCCAGGTTCGCATCGGAACATGTCGGCTGAGGAAATTCAGCTCGAGATCGCACATCGTTTGTTGATCGACATTATCGGGTCATCGGAGCGCTTTTTTTCTTCGACTGTTTCGAGGAATTCTCTCCACTTTACATCCAATTCGCCCCGGAAAATGGCACAATCTCGAGCTGCGGATCGGGCGCCGGTTCCGCGAGCGTGTGTTGCGCGTCCACCCTTTTGTTTTGACGCTGAGGTCTTTCTGCTTAGCAAGAACTTTATCTCAGGCTCTAATGCATAGGGCTCACTTTCATTCTCCGGAAATGACGGAACGAAGTTCGCGAAAAAGTTAAACTCCTTCCGCTGATCGAAAACATTCGGTATTTCGCACAATCTGGTTTAACTCTTGCAGCAACTCAATCTGCTCGTTGACGAGCAATTTTGAATAACCCACTACATCGATTAACAGGAGGTGCGCGATCTCGAGCGGGAGATTGGGCTTGGCATCAACGGGTGACGTGGGCGTCACCCCTTGCAACCCTAACAATACCTTTACCGAGGGTCGAGGGTAAAGAGCCTAGGTCGCGCTGCGCGACGACACTCAAAACCGTGCCTACTTCGGCGCGAGCGAGGCGACAATTTTCTCAAAACGCGGATCGCCACGCAGCGGATCCCAGTAAGGATGCAATCTGAGCTCACCATAGCTCAAAAATCCGGGCGTGCTTACGGCGACGGCTAACTGATGGAGAGCAAGATCCTTCTCGCCCGTCCACGCATCAATGAGGGCGAGGCATTCGATTAGCGACGGCCCGGCTATCGCATTCTTGCTGACTGGCGTCAGCTCAACCGCGCGGCGGCCTTCACGGATCGCGTCCTCTTTGTTGCCAAGAGCTGCGTCAGCCATCCCGAGGACACAAAGCGCTTCCGCATAGTCAGGCTGATCCGCGATCAACTTGGCGGTTTCGGCTCGTGTCTTAGCAAAGGCAGCATGGGCCGCCGCTGTGTCGCCCCGCATTCGAGCCGCTACACCCTCGCACCAGCTCCGCGGAAATGGGATGGTGTCATAATAACATCCAGCAATCGGCAGTGCGGCCAGGGCGCGACGGGCGCCGTCGAAATCGCGCTCGCAAAGAGATACTTTAAGCCAAAGCTCCGCTATGTTTTGGGCTTCGCGCGAATCTTCGGCAATGATCGCACGGATGGTGGAGCTCAACGGATGCGGATCAGCATGCCACTCGAGCTCGATCGAAGCACGATACGCTCGCATGCTTGAGTCTTTGGGAGCGAGTGCGATTACGCGGTCCAAAACGCGCTCGGCATCAGCATACTGGCGCAAACACACATAACTATCGGCGAGTTGTTTGAGGAAGCCACGGTTTTGCGGGTCGAGCTCGATAGCACGCTCGAGATTTTTGGTCGATTCAGCCCACCGTCCTTGCCGTCGGTCGATATAGCCTAGTATTTCAAACACCAGCGGGTCGTTAGGCAAACTTTGCTGTGCCAGTTTGAGCTCCTCGCGAGCGTGGTCGTAATCGAGATAGCCAAGGTACAAATGGTTGGCGAGGGCGAGATGCGCTTCGCCTGAATCTGGGCGTAGGCGAGTGAGCGATTGAATCGCCGAGTCTGCCAGAGTCAGCCGCGCAGGAGTATGATCAGTGCCCCCAAAATAGAGCAAATCGTGGGCCCGGACGAGTTGATAATATGCAAGTGCGAAGGCGGGATCGCGTTCGATCGCTTGATTCAGCAGGCGAACAGCCTCCGACAGGCTCTCCTGTTCAGGCGTACTGAAAACAGCAGTGGCGACGAGTGTTTTGGCCCGAATGTACAGATCGTGAGCAACCAGATCAGCCGTTGGTTTTTGCTCGATGGCGGCTTTTACGCTCGGAGAGATTTGGGCTTGAAGCTGCGCAACTATCTTGCCAGCGAGCTCGCTTTCGATTGCAAACACATCGGCGACATCACGATCATAACGTTCCGCCCAGAGATGGCTGTCTGTCCGCGCATCGATCAACTGAGCGTTGACGCGCACTCGACCATCGGCACGCTGGACTGTGCCTTCTAACACGTGCGCGACGCCCAAGTCAGCTGCAACCTCGCGGAGATTGCGCTGCAGCCCGGCCTTGTAATGCATCACCGATGTGCGGCTAATCACTTTCAGGTCGGCAACTCTGGAAAGGCCGGTGAGGATTTCGTCCTGTACGCCATCAGCGAAGTAAGCATTCTCTTTATCGTTGCTTAAATTCTCGAATGGAAGAACGGCGATGCTCTTCTCGGGAATCGCAGCCAGCGCGCTGACAGCTCTTGCCACCGACGTTGGTCGCCCTCGATTAAAAAAGATCAGCGAACTGATAACCAGGGCAACTGCGGCCACCAGAAAAGCGATTGCAAGCGCAGCCTTGGGCCACCGGAGAGCAGTAACTGGACGAACGCTAATGGCAGAGGCGGGTCTCCTTCTTCCTGGTCGGAGTTTCTCAGGGACTTGCGGATTGCCGAGGCCATCCTTGTAGAGGTTAAACAAGTGCAGGCGCAGCCCGTACTTGACTTCGCATTCGCCGAGATCGTGCAAGACCGGTTGCCAATGCCGGTATTGGCAAAGATCCTCTGCCACGTGCGCGGACAAAAGAATATGTCCGGCATCGCCGCAATCCATCACTCGCTGCGCAACATTGATCCCAGGACCGGCTATGTTCGTTTTCTCATTAACATCCGTGACTCGGTTGATCGGACCGCTGTGAACTCCCATCCGCAGCTGGATGTTCGGATGATCTTGCAATGCTCTGCTAATCTCGAGCGCACACCGGGCCGGTTCTTCCGGACTGTGGAAGAAAGCAAGCGCCATCCCATCGCCGGTCGGCACCCGTATAAGTTCGCCCCTCGCTTCAGCAGCGCGGAAAGATTCGGTACTCCGCACGATTTGTTTCAGCTCTTGCAGCAATTCAATCTGCTCGTTCACGAGCAATTTTGAATAGCCGACCACGTCGATTAACAACAGATGTGCAATCTCGAGCTGGAGATCGGGCGTCGGTTCCGCGGGCGTGTCTTGCGGGTTCACCCTTTAGTACTAAGGATTCTAACAGCGGTAGTTGCGGTGGTCGAGAGCAGACGACCGCATCACGGCACTGCAAGGTTAACTCGGTGGCAGAAACTCGGTCAAGTAGTAGTATCAAGCGCATCGACGGGCGCGTGGACACAGCATATCAGGAGTGCTTACCTTGACGCGATGAAACGCGGATTGAAGTTGAATGCGCAATGAAAACAGTCTGGCGCGTTTTTGCTTATTTGAAGCGGTATCCGTGGATGGCGGCAGGGACATTGACCTGCGCGGTCTTGAGCACGCTGCTGGTGATCGTTTTCCCTGCGACCACGAAATGGATCATCGACGACGTAGTGCGCGCGAATCGACCCGACAAATTGCTGCCGCTAATCATGCTGGCGGCGGTCGCATTTCTTTTCCAGCACGGGTTCAACGCGCTGCGCATCGTGCTAAACAACACTTTTGAACAAAAAGTGATCTTCGATTTGCGCAGCGATTTGTATTCGCACATTCAACTGCTGCCGTTGCGCTGGTTCGACAATCGCGCCACGGGCGATTTGATGACACGTGTGATCGAGGACGTCAACTCGGTCGAACGCGTATTGATCGACGGAATCGAGCAGGGCGTGGTTGCGGCGCTGCAAGTGATCGTCGTTCTCGGCGTGATGTTTTATTTGAGTTGGCAATTGACGTTGTTAAGCCTGTTGCCCGCGCCGTTTCTGGCCGGCGGCGCGCTTTTATACACGCTCACCGCGCATCGCCGTTATCGATTGCAACGGCGCGCTTCCTCGGACATGAACGCGCTACTCCACGATAATCTCGCCGGCATTCGGCAAATCAAAAGCTTCAGCCGCGAGCGCGAACAACACGAGCGATTCAACAACGCGAGCAACGAATTGCGGCGGACGACGCTCGTCGTCATGCGGGTTTGGGCGATGTATCACCCGTCGATGTATCTGATTGGCTCGTTAGGCGTCGTCCTCTTGATCGCGGTCGGAACAAAAGCCGTTCTGGCCGGCACGATGCAACTCGGCGATCTCATTGCTTTCCTCATGCTCACCGGATTTTTTTACGAACCGATCGGGAAATTGCATCAGCTTAATCAACTCGTGCAAGCCGGACGCGCCGCCGGCGAACGCGTGTTCCAAATTCTCGACGAATCGGCGGAGCCAGGCGCTATTGTCCGGGCCCCGATGGGCGCTGAGCCTGAGCTTGCCCCGATTTTGGGAGATATTCGTTATCAGGACGTGAGCTTCAGCTACGTGGAGGGATTGCCCGCGCTGAGAAGTGTTTCCTTTCACGTGCCGCCAGGTGCGACCGTCGCCCTGGTGGGCTCAACCGGCGCGGGTAAGTCGACGCTGGTGAATCTGCTCGTGCGTTTCTATGAATTTACCGGTGGGCAAATCTACGTCGATGGAAAACCAATTCGCGAATATGACCTGCGTGCATTGCGCGAGATGATCGGTGTGGTGACGCAGGAAAGTTTTTTGTTCAACGGATCGATCCGCGAAAACCTGCTCATGGGAAAACCGCGGGCGACTGACGCCGAATTATGGCGCGCGGTGGTTGCGGCGAACGCGCAGCAATTTATCCAACGTTTACCGGGCGGCTTGGAAAGCGTCGTGGGCGAGCGTGGAGTGAAATTGAGCGTAGGCGAAAAGCAACGGCTCTCTATTGCCCGAGCGCTGTTGAAAGATCCGCCGATTTTGATTCTCGATGAAGCAACTGCGAGTGTGGACACTGCGACGGAGCGCTTGATCCAGGAAGCGCTGGAGCGTCTAATGGCGAACCGCACATCAGTTGTCATCGCGCATAGGCTGTCCACAATTGTGCGTGCGGACCAAATTCTGGTACTCGATCATGGCAGGATCATCGAGCGCGGAACGCACGACGAATTGCTGGCGCTCGGCGGAAAATACGCGCAGTTATGCCAGCAAAGTTTGCTCGAAACGTCTCCGCTACGGGAAACAGAATCGCCGGCAGAAATTGCCGCTTCACAGACGCCCGAATCAAAGGAACAATTGCCGGTCTGCTGACAGAAAGGCGTCCGTGGGTGCGACCACAAGACTCTTCTGCCTGGTCCTTATTTAGCGGGGGTGCAACCCCCGTACACCCTTTGTCGCCAAGCTTCGTGGGCTCAGGCAGATCAAAAATCTATGTTCCGACGCGGTGAATGAGCGCGTCGTATTTTTCTTTTAGCTCAGCGTATCGTCGCTCGGCTTCCATCAGAGCGCGGCGCTCTTCTTCCAAGGTTTGTTCGAGATCACGAATCTGCTCCTGGAGACGAAACGACATTCTTGCCACTGCCGGTCCAACAGGGTCCCCCAGTTGAATTTCGGTTTGGGCAACCGCGGCATCTGGTTGTCCCGTTTCCCACAACTGGGGCATTTCCTCAATCTTGCAACGAGCACCGGTGCGAGTGTTGATGACGAGAGTTTCGCCATCGATTTCGCCGAGCCGAATAAATTCCTGGAGAGCTCCCAGGGTTGTCGGGCCATAATAATGCTCGCTGGTAAGCTCGACCAACCAATCCATACCGAGCTGAGTCAGCATAGGCGCTTTCAGCCAGGTCTGCCGGTCGTTAGAAAGCGTATCGTGCGGTGCGATTTGCGCCGCAGCTGCCCAGCGCGCGATTTGATCAAAACGCACCGGACCAAAGGTACTTCCATCTTCGTGCTTGCGCAGAAACCAACTTTGATTCACGAGGCTTGCTTCACTCTGTTGGAGATGGCGAACTGGAAGCCGCCGGCGACGCAACCGGAATAATAATGGTCTGTCCGGCCTGCAGCTTGCGGCCATCTTCGATATGATTCGCGTTTTGCAATTCGTCCACGGTAACCTTGTACATTTTGGCGATCGAAGTGAGCGTCTCACCGCGTGTGACGATGTGCGTATTTGCGCCAGCCGGAAGTGGTGAAGATCCAGCTACAACGGCAGCGGCAGGGCTAGCTGCCGAGGGCGTACTTTCTCCAATCATTACGCCTGGGCGAATGTGCGCGATTTGCTGTTCCAGTTTGAGGATCTCCTGAGAAAGCGCGTCAATCTTCGCATTCTGTTCGTCCATCTTTTTTACCAGCGCTTCAAGTTGCGTATTATCATCTGATTTGCCAGCCTTCGTCTCAGGCGTTTGAGCAAACCCAGTGCAAAGCAACCCGAACAGGAACGTCGCACAAAAAGTCGCTACAAGCTTCATCGGGGCAAAACTTTGCCATCAGCGGATTTGTCTGGCAAGCATCATCAAAAGGCGAAGGGTGATTCGTGATTGATTACAACAGAGTCCGGCTCCAACCCTTTTAACCCTTCAACGGTTCAACTTTTTAACGAAGCGAAGCGTGCGGCTTGCCTTTCCAATTTTTGCTCTTAGATTTTTTTATGCCTGAGCGCATTCAGAAGCCGGTGGAACCGGCTCCGTTGGGTCCAAAACAAGGCGATGGTGGAGGTCCACGTTCACCGGATATTTCGCGGCCAGACACGAAGGATCTTCTTAAAAAAATGCGCAAGGTGGATCCCAACCAATCCAAGCGCTATCGCCAGCGCACCGGCCAATAATGGAGCGCTCCCTGGTGGCGTTTGACCAGAATTTTTCTGGTGCGGTCGGTGATTTCCCTGTGCTGTTGCGGCGCAAAGGCCTGCTGGCTCCAGCGGCTGAGAATCCGGTGCCACAGGCCGGAACACCTCAGAAGATCTGGCAACCAACTGAGGCGACTACGATTCTGGCCTTCAAGTTTTCAGGAGGCGTGCTGGTGGCAGGCGACCGCCGCGCGACCGCTGGCAACACTGTTGTCTACGATCGCGCGGACAAGGTTTTGGAAATCGATCGGCACTCGATCATGGCCATTGCCGGCGTGCCAGCTACAGCGTGGGAGATGGCGCGCGTGCTCGAACACTCGTTCCAGTACTTTCGCCGAACCCAACTGCAGGAAATGAGTGTCGATGGCAAAGTGCGCGCACTGTCCAAGTTGTTGCGTGATAATTTCGGGTTCGTCATGCAAGGCGTGGGAGTCGTGGTGCCGATCTTCGCAACTTACGATTCTCATCCGAAGCCCGAAGCGCGCCTTTATTTTTACGATGCGATGGGAGCACAATTTGAAGCGACCGATTACGCGGCAACGGGGTCCGGATCGCCAGCGGTGCGCGGCATTCTCTTTTACGAAAACAATTGGGGTGCGAAGCCACTGCAGGAATTAGGCGAAGACGAAGCGGTATCGATTGCGTTGCGTGCATTGGATACCGCTGCGCAATCCGACACCGCGACAGGCGGCGTAGATCGCGGCGGAAAGATTTATCCGCTTATCAAAATCGTATCGCGCGACGGCATCACTACTTTGCCGGAGAGCAAAATTGCCGCGGTGTTCAAGGAAACTGTCGCATGATTGAAGAACCGTATCGTTGGGTCGAAGCAATCGCCAACCGCCGCGAGTACATCGAAGCGCAGCTCGCTCCGGGCAGTCCGATCGCGGCGCTCGGTTATCGCGACGGCATTTTGTTTCTCACCGTCAGTCAGACGCGTCAGAAGATTTTTGAGGTCTACGACCGCATTGCCATGGGTGCCATAGGTCATCCCGGGGACATTGAGCGATTGCGAATGGCGGCGATCGAATTGGCCAGCACGGAAGGCTTCACCCGGGCTGCGGCAGATGTTTCATTGCGACGGCTGGTACATTACTCGCTCAGTCCGGTAATGAAGAACGCGTTTGAACAAGTTTATGGGGCACCGTACCTGGCACGAATGCTCTTCGCCGAGGTGGGAGAACGACCTGAGGAGGATTTGTTTTTACGGGTGGAATACGATGGTGAGATCGCTACCAACGGCGCAACGTACGCGCAAGCGCGGCAGGACTTTGCCGCACTCAGCGGGACACAGCAATCGAGAGAACAAATGGAAGCACTTCTCGCAACTGAGCACGCGCAGGATGCCAACCTCGAGACGGTGGTCAACTCCGCGCTCGACGCATGGAGCATCGGGCATATGACTTTACAAACTGACGATGCAAAAGAACCACCAGAGCGCGCTGCGGTTAGGAAACATCGAGAGGAACAGCTCACCAATGCTGGAATCGAGGCGGCATTGCTTGAGCGTGACGCCAGCAGGGCAATTCGCTATCGTTCGTTGTCGGACAAAGAATTACGTCCCTTGATCCGCGACTAATCTATGGGAAAAAATCATCGTCCGGAGGTCACAAGTGAAACCGCTTCGGAATATCCTGGCTCTCTCTGGCTTGTTGCTGATGATGGCGTCTTTCGTCTGGATCCAGTTCCGCCAGACGGAAAGAGCTAAGTCCGCCGCGGAACCGAGAGCAGCACAGCCATCGGCTGCACCCGGTCCGTTTGCAGTAGTTGTTCTTGACCCCGGCCATGGGGGACAGGATTCCGGTGCGATGTGCGGAGGATTACTCGAAAAAGATCTCACTCTGGACGTGGCGCGACGAATCGATCGTTTACTCGATTCGGAAGGAATCGCAACGCTGATGACTCGCCTGGGGGATACTTATGTCTCGCTGGCAGATCGCGCGGCGTTCGCGAATCGGATCGGAAATTGCATTTTCGTCAGCATTCATTTCAACGAGGACAACAAGCCGGTCGCCAGTGGGGTGGAGACTTATTACGCCTCGCATCAAATCGCCACAGCCTCCTCGATGGCTTCGTGGCTGCCTTTTTTATGGCGACCACTTTCCGAGTCGCCGAATCCTGAAAGTCAAAAACTCGCAGGATTCATTCAAGAAGCGCTGGTCGCCCGCACACGGGCTATTAATCGAGGCACACAACCCGGACAATTTTTTGTGATCGCAAACGTGACTTCTCCTGCCGCCTTGATCGAAGGAGGATTTCTCACAAACAAAGAGGACATTTCCAAACTTGCGAGCGAAGATTATCGCGACCAGATCGCCGCGGCCGTTGCTGACGGCATTTTGCATTATCGGGACGCTACGATGCGTAAGCCAACGCTGGCGGTAACTGATCAAGGAAAGCGCTGAATAGGTCGGAAAACAAAGGCGTCAAAATAACATTACAATGAAGGCCAAGATCGCTGCGCTGATCTTCATCGGATCCCTCATGCTGGCGCGAGCCGACCAGATGATTGAAAGCGTGCAGCAGGCCTTGAAAGACCAGGGCTTTTATTACGGTGAGATCACCGGTCAGATGAGTTCGGATTTAACCGCAGCAGTTCGCCGTTATCAAATTCGCAGTGGACTACAGGTGAACGGTCAGCTCAATAGTGAGACGCTTCAATCACTCGGAATTAACTCTTCAGCCGCCGCACAACCAGCGGCAAAGCCCGCATCGCCCAGCCCCGTTTTCCCCAAGCCTGGCGACCAATCTCCCATTGACACAGGGAACATGACGCCGGCGCCGGTTCAGACTTTCCCGAATGCGCCGCAAGATCAGCAAGTGTATCCCTCCAACCCCGTCGCTCCGGCTACCTCGGCGGCGGGAGTACTTGCGCGGACGCCTTTTGAAACTGCCCCGCCCGAAGTGCAACGCAACGTGATAGTTTCCGCTCAAATCGCGCTGGCGCGACGCGGCCTTTATCGCGAGGAGGTCAATGGAATCTATGGCCCGGCAATGGAGCTTTCGTTACGAGCGTATCAAGCACGAGCCAAACTTCCTGTAACAGGCCGGCTTGATTTGCAAACGCTCGCCGCGCTCCGCTTGTTACCGCAGCCACGCGAACCATTTTACGATCCCTCGCGCAGACGTTGGCGTCCCCCGCCCGGCCCGCCGGTTCACGGTGAATGGGTTCCTGAGTGACGTCGCGGAACATACGGCCCGCCGCGACCGCGAGACACGTGTGCTATTTGGGATTGTCGAAGCGCGCTGATTGTAGTTCGGCAAAAACTGTGCCGACGAAAATCTGCGCTTCAATGCGAAGTAGAAGTCGCTCCGCATCATCGGATACCCAGATCGTGGCGCGACGAAATTTCCGGTGCGGTTCTAATTCGCGGTGTTTGCCAATCCGCTTGAGCTGCAAATCGAGCTTAATTGCGCTGTAACTTCCGGCGTGCACCGAGATTTTTTCCCGGCCAATGACTGTAACAATAGCAAGGTAGGCATTGGTCGCGGGATAGGCCACAACACGGTAAACGCTGTGATCTTTAAGTGGCTGACTGCGCAAATAAAGCATGGCCGAAAATAGATCGAAGAGGTTGGGGAAATTAAATTGGCGAGTCTTCGCTTCCCCTGCGCCCTTACCTTCCGTTCTCGAGCGAGTCACTCCGTTGTTTGTGAAAGTGAGATGGGTGACAATTTTCTTTGATCGATAGTTTTCGATTTGTTGGGTTTCGATCGGCCGCAGCGTCTCGACACTGGCGGCTGCTTGGTAGTTCCCATCGAATTTCCACAAGGCCCGAACCAGGCCAATAGTTCGTCCCGTTCCGTCGATTTGAAACTTGTCTTCAGATGGCTTTGTGAAGTGAACATCTCCAGTAGCTGCCGTAAGGCCAGACCAGCCGAAGCGATAAGACGCGCGCAAGGGGCGCAGCTCCGGAAAATTTCCGACTGGGTCCTTGCTGAGCGTCGCCTCCCAATTCTCCGCGAGCGCGCTTGAGCAGAACGCAAGAAATGCAAAGATCGCCTGCTGGATTCGATGCCGGATTAGAATCGATATTTTCGCGGGCCGTAACCGTCCACCAATCGTTCCCCTTTCAAATGGGCCATTGGTTTTCATTCGTACGAAAAAAATACACGCGAGTTTAGCTCGCGTGTATTCCCAAATTGTCGAATTTAAATGTTAAGGCTTCGCAGCTCTTGCCGGAGTGGCGGATGAAGTTGCTTTCGCAGTGGAGCTCGCAGCGCGTCCGGGCTTGTTGAGCACGGTGATGATGTCGTTCGTAAAATCAATGTTGTCGTGTGAGTACAGCAGGAACGGGACGCCATTAATGCTCATGCCCGATTTGTCGAACACGAGATCCATATTATTGGTTTTGACCTTCTCCATCACGACGTCGGTGATTTCCTTCACGATTCCTTCTCGCACGCGCATCAACTGCTCCTGCAATTGTCGTTCGCGAGTTTGACGGAAATCGCTGATCTCGCGCTCCATGTTTTTGATGTTGGCAATCTTGTCATCCCGCTCCTTTGCCGTCTGGGTCTTCTTATCCGCGCTCAGGGCCGGCGACTCCAGCTGCTTGTTCAGATTATTGATTTCGTCCAGGGCCTTTTTGTAAGACTCCGCTCGGTCGTCGTACTCTTTCTTGGCGGCATTTTTGGCATCATTGATTTTTACTTCGGCTTCCTTGGTCTTGTTGTATTCCTTAAACGCGCGCTGCATATCAACTGTTCCGATTTTCATTGTGCCTTGTGCAAGAGCCGCAATCGGAAAGGCTAGCGTCAATGCGAGGATTGTAGACAGAGACTTTTTCATAAAATGGAGGATACAGTGCTTGGAATCGCGTTAGACTGCAACCACATATATTCGTTCAAAATTGATAACCCACGTTGAAGTTGAAGCGACCGCCACCGTTATATCCATCGCGCTGTATTGGATACCCATAATCGAGGCGCAACGGGCCGATCGGCAGATCAAGGCGAAGCCCGACACCAATATCCGAGGCGATATGGTTGAAGCCGAAAGACCACTCGCTGCTGTTAACAAAACCGGTGTCGTAAAAAATTGCTCCGCGCGCTTTTTCAATGATCGGGAAAGTCCATTCAATCGTCGTGCGCCACATCGACTTTCCACCGAGTGGTTCGCCATTCTCATCTTGCGGACCAACTTCGCGAAACGGAAATCCGCGCAGGTTATTTGAGCCTCCAAGGTAAAGCCGCTCGAAGATTGGTACATTATTCCCGTTTCCCCACTGACTGACGGTGGCGGCTTCGCCGTTAATCACCAGGATGGTGTCCCACGGAAGATGAAAATATTGCGATCCTTCGAAGTCCAATCCGTAGATCTGAGTGTTGCCTCCAAGAAAGCCGCCTGCGACATAAGGCGAAAAGCTGAAGCGTTGTCCGTGGCGCGAGAGCAAGGGGTTGTCACGCGAGTCGAACACGACGCCGCTGAATATCTTGCTTTCGGTAAACGAACCTTCTTGCGATTTGATGAAGTCAGATGCGCTAACCGCGACATTAAAAATATCGACGTCCTGCAGCTGGTATCCCAACGTTGCGGACGTATATGCATTGATCGGTTTGCGCAACTCGAAGGCAAACCCGTAGTTGCGCTGGTCGTACTCGGAACTCAGATAGTTTGCCTCCGTAAAAAAGGCCTGACCATTCAGGGACAATCGCCGATCGAGGAAGTACGGTTCGGTTATGGAGAGAACGAAGTCCTTTCGTTGCGTGCCGTACTGAACGCGTAGCCTGAATTTCTGGCCTCCTCCGGTAAATGAAGGCCAGTTAAACAGATCGAAATTGCCTTGTGTGAGTTCCGCAAATCCAACCAATGCATCAACGGTACTGTATCCGCCGCCAAAGCTTAGCGAACCGGTACGTTTTTCCTGCACCAGGATGGTGAGATCCTTGCGCCCCGGAATGTCGGTGTCTTCCGGGTAAGTCTCGACTTTTGCAAAATACCCCAGGTTCTCGAGACGTTTCTTGGTGATGTCCACGCGCACAGTGTTAAAGACGTCTCCCGGCGCAACGAGAACTTCGCGCCGGATGACCTTGTCCTTGGTGCGCGTGTTCCCCTCGATGTTGACTCGATTTACAAACGAGCGAACACCTTCCTCAATGCTATAATGTACATCGATCAGAGCAGGACCGGCTGGCGTTCCTTCCGGTTGAACTACAAGGTCGACATAGCCGCCACTGCCATATGCATCGGCCACCGCCTTGGCGTCATCGCGCAACTGCTTGGGCGAATAGACACTGCCTTCCTTCATTTTTAGCAGCGCACGAATCCTCTGTTCCGTCGTGTTTTGATAACCTGTAATGGCCAGCTTGCGCACGTGATACTGCGGGCCTTCAGCAACCACAATGGTGAGAACCATCGGGCCCTTCTCCATGCGTTCCCTGCGCACGTCTTTGATTTCGACATCGATGTAGCCGTGGTCCTGATAAAATTCGCGGACTTTGTCCAGATCCTGTTGCAACTGCACTTCATCCAAGCGGCCGGATTTATCCAGGAAAGCAATGGGGGTCCTGCCGCGCGTCTTCATCTGTTTGCGCAGCACCTTTGCGCTAAAATGCGGGTTTCCTTCGAAATTAATTCGGCTCACCGCGCCTCTGACTCCTTCATTGACAGTGTAAACTACGCGCGATGTCCCGCGTTTCTCGTCGATTGGATCTATTCGAAATTGAACGCTGACGTCAGTGAAGCCGCGCCCCTGATAAACTTCTATGATTTTCTGCCGGGCTTCTTCCAGTTGCTGTTCGTTGACCGGCTGGTTCAGTTTCAATTTGATTTCTTTGCGCAGTCTTTGTGCTTTCACGCGTTCGGCGCCGTCGATTACGATCTCGCGAAGGATCGAACGCGTTTGCACAGCAACGATCACCCTTAATCCATTGCCTTGGGGCTGAGCGAAAATGCGAACGTTTTGAATCGAGCCAGTCTTGTAGAGAGCGGCGATGTCCTGCTCGACGACCTCATTGGAATATGGCTGGCCCACCCTGGTCCGAATTTGTGCGAGAATTCGTTCCTTGCTGACAGTGCCGGGGCCTGTGTACTCCACTTCAATTGAGCGGACGATGGGAGGTCCCTGCGGCGGCGCCTGCGGTGCCTGCGCCCGCGCGACCGTGGCAGCAAGTAGCGCGCAAATGGAAGCGGCCCAAATTGCAAACGGCGGGGGGCGCATCCATCCAGAAAAATATCTCATAGGTTAAGAAGCGCGGCCCCGCGCAAGCGAGCCCACGCAGGACAGGCGGCTATATCGGAAAGAAGGGGTCAGTCGTCAAGGCGAGATTTTCACAGAGGCGGCCGGTTTGGTCACCGGCGGCCAACTCCGTCAATTCAAAAGTTCATACCAGTTGTTTCGCCGGCGCGGTTCGTAACCCGCATCGCGGATAAGTCTTTCAATTTGTCCGGCATCTAATCGAAATGTTGTTCCGGCGCTGCTGACGACGTTCTCTTCCATCATCACCGATCCGAAATCGTTCGCGCCGTATCGGAGCGCGATCTGGCCGATCTCCGGACCCTGCGTGACCCAGGAGCTTTGTATATTGTCGATGTTGTCCAAAAAAATGCGGGCGAGTGCCTGCGTGCGCAAATACTCGGCCACGCCGGTCGGATGCTTGACCTTCAAGACGGTATGCTGAGGTTGAAACGTCCAACAGATGAACGCCGTAAATCCACCGCTGCGTTCCTGCTGATCACGAATGCGCCGCAAATGTTCGACCCGCTCTTCAATGCTTTCCACGTGTCCAAACATCATTGTCGCGCTGGATTTCAATCCGAGCTCGTGCGCTGTTTGCATTACCTCCAACCATTGGTCGCTGTTAATTTTCAACGGCGATATTTTCTTCCGCACCTGATCCACGAGAATTTCTCCGCCGCCGCCCGGAATCGATCCAAGTCCAGCCTTCTTGAATTCCGAAATCACTTCGCGCAGCGGCATCCCGAAGGTCTCTGCGAAATGCTGAAACTCCGGTGGACTGAACCCGTGAATATTGATGTGTGGATATTTTTCGCGGATGTGACGCAGCAGATCGATATACCATTCAAAGGGCAATTTCGGATGATGCCCCCCTTGCATCAGAATTTGAACACCACCAACGGAAGACAGTTCGTCGAGTTTCTGATCGATCTGCTCGAATGAAAGCACGTAATGATCTTCATCCTTCTCCGTGCGATAAAATGCGCAGAACTTGCAGTAAACATTGCAAACGTTCGTGTAATTGATGTTTCGATCCACGATGTAGGTGACGATCTCGCGTCCACGTCCGTCAT
>Ga0209687_1000115_pt1 | contig 31451 bp, 24 predicted proteins | sample GraSoiAngelo_136_FD_185893 | JGI IMG/M metagenome (GOLD analysis project Ga0209687, IMG submission 185893) | Grasslands soil microbial communities from the Angelo Coastal Reserve, California, USA - 14_0929_09_20cm (SPAdes) (version 2) | ecosystem: Environmental > Terrestrial > Soil > Grasslands ...
CCGATACAACTTCTCGCGCCGATGCATCGGCTCTAAGCTTGCCGGTTTCATTCTGGAGATTGACCCAGATTTCCACCGTCCGGCTCTGCGTATCGGTGGAGCGGCTAATGAGCGAAACCTGTCCGCTGAGATGCTCGCCGGGAAGATCCTGTGGATAGATCGCGACTGGATCGCCGAGTTTCAACTGGCTGGCGACTGAATCCGCGAAAGGCGCTTTCACAATCACCTCGCTTACATTGGCAATCGTGAAGAGCTTGCCTCCGGCCGCCGCGAATTCTCCCTGATATTGAAACTGTTCGGTGATGATTCCGGAGAATGGCGCGCGAACTGTCGCATAGCTCAACTGGGTGTCGAGCGCGGACAATCGGTCCCGAGCCTGTTTGACTCGCGCTTCGGCAAGAAGCCTGTTGTTGGGGTGAGCGGCGGTTTGATGCAGCCGGACCGCGGTTTCTACCGCTCGAAGATCGTTCTCGGCCGTGGTAACAGCCAGTTGAGAGGCATCCAGATCTTTTCGCGAAATGCCGCCTTGATCGAAAAGAGCTTTGCGGCGGTCGTAAATCGAGCGAGTGTTCGCAAGGTTGGCTTGAGCATCGCGAAGCAATTTCTCATCCTGGGCCGCTGCTTCCGGAATCGAACTGCCGGTCACGAGCCGTTCATTTGCCTGGGCTTCTTCGAGCGCGGCGGCGGCTTCGGCGCGCTGGGCTTGAAGGTCACGCGATTCAAAAGCGACGATCTCGTCGCCCGCCTTCACCTGCTTGTTCCTGAGCAAAGGCATCTGTTTGATCTGAGCGTTGATTTTGGAGCTGACTACGGCGGTTTCCCTTGGAATAACGGTTCCAAGCGCGCTGACTTCGGAGGAGATTGAACCGCGCTCGACTTTCGCGACTCGAACGCTCACGACGACTGCCTCCGTTTCCTCGGTTCCAGGCTTCTTTTTGCGGATCACAAGCAACAAGGCGACAATCAGCAGTAACAGGACGATCGCGCCGAAGACCAACCACGTGCGCCGCCTGCTGGACGATGCCGCCTCTTCTGTGTGGACAAATAGAGCGCGTGATCCGCCGCTCTCGGTTTGATTTTTGGTCGGGTCTTCTTTCATTGTCCCGCTGCCTGAGCCAGTCGAGTTCGAGCTACTTGATAATCGAAGAGGGCTTGAAACAGAGCCGCTCTCTGTGTTGCCAGTACCGTCTGAGCGTCCGTCACTTCGAGGATCGGCGCTTCGCCCGCGCGATAGCGCGCGATTGAAGTTCCAACATTGCGTTCGGCCTGAATCACGCTGGCGGAAGTGATTCGAACACGCGCGGCCGCGGAAAGAGCCTGAACTCTTGCTGAGTAGAACTGCTGAGCGAAGGTTCGTTGAGCGAGCGATTTCTGCGACGCCGCGTTCTGCGATCGCAGTTGAGCTTGTCGTTCGCGGCTGCGGCTGGCGCCCCAATCAAAGATCGGAATCGTTATGGTAACGCCCGCGAGAACGCCCGTATGCATTCGCAGCGGCGAAGGCTTTAGCGAATCCGTGTCAAAGCCTCCATTAACGAAATAGGAAACCTGCGGCAAACGCTCGGCGCGCGCTATCCTAGCTTCTTGTTCGGCTGCTCGTCGTTCAGCCTCCAATTGAGCCAGTTCCGGTCTGCGAGAAATTGCCGTTGATGTGAAGCGATCGAGTTCCGTGGTGTCAGGTAGAGTAATGCTCAATTCGTTGACGGCAATTGGGGCCGCGAAGTCGTATCCCACCAGTGCCCGCAGTCCATCCGCGGCGACGCTCTCGTTCGCTTTTGCCTGTTCCATCTCATCGCGCCTGCCGGCTGTTTGTAGTTGAGCGCGGTTGAGGTCGATCTCGGCGACTTCTCCGGCGTTCTTCAAGAGTGTGGTGATACGTTCGAACTCTTCGGCGGCGGCCAAAGTCAATTCCGCTGAACGGCGTTTGGCTGCAGCAAGCGCGAGTCCGTAGTAAGCCTCGTTGACTGCTTGAATGAGCGCCCGCCGCGCGACCTCGGTTCCGGCGTGCGCGGCTTCAAGCAGTGCGCCGTTGCGCCTGAGTGTAGCCCTCAATCGTCCGGCAAGATCGAGGTCGCCGGTGACGCCTGCCAGAGCCTCGTATTCAGTGACAGCGTTCGCCGCGATGAAGCTGAATCGCTCGGTGGAATCCGCTGATCGCGATCCTGGAACCGGAGAATTGTAGATGCCATTCAATGTGCTGACTACGCGGGGAAGGAAAGCAACTCGGGCTTGCTTGAGGTCTTCGGCGGCGATTGATTCGGCGAACCGCGCTTGCTGAAAGGTTGACGCCAGCGCGACAGCCAGATTCACGGCGTCTTCGATTGAAAGCGGGCCCGAGGGTTTGGGCGTCTGGGTGTTGGATTCCTGAATAGCCGAATCAGGCAATGAGACTCGATTATCCGCCGCAGCCTGCGTTTCCTTCGCAGGCTCCGTAGCACCCGAGCTTTGTGCTAGCGCATTGAAGCAACAAGAAAGAACTGAACATACGGCTAGCGCAAGGAATCGAAGAGAATAGGTGTGTGGGGATGATTCGGCCCTTTGAGTGAATGTCATAAGCCGACTGAATTCGCCGCGTTGATAAATACCGATTCTATGAACTAAAGATGAATAGAACATGAACCCGGCGTTCGACGAAGCGTCCATTTTCGCCTCGAATGTAATCAGGCGGTTCGTGTGTCGGAGGGTAGAGTAACTGTAAAGGTGCTTCCCGCGCCTGCGTTGCTCACGAAGCTAATGTTTCCGCCGTGGGCTTCCGCGGCCCACTTGGCGATTGCCAAACCCAGTCCTGCGCCGCCTTCGATTCTCGATCGCGACTGACTTACGCGAAAGAATCGATCGAATATCTGGGGCGCCGCTTCGGCCGGAATGCCCGCTCCCGTGTCGGAGATCGCTATCTTAATCGACCCGCTCTCTTGAACGGTCTCAATAGTGACGACGCCTGCGTCCGGTGTGTACTTTATTGCGTTATCGAGCAGGTTCAAGATCATTCTTCGCAGTAGATCTTCGTCGCCGCAAAAAGGAAGATCTGAAGACGGCCGCAAATCGATCCTGATCCCTTTTTTCAGAGAGAGGCTCTGGACCGCCCGAGCGCAGTCGTCAATGAGGTCGTTCATATAGAACTCCTGAATGCGCAGAGATCGCTGACCGGCGTCGGCGCGCGCAAGCTCCAGCATATCGTCCACGAGCCGAGACAAACGCCGGGCTTCGTCCTGAATGACCGCGAGAGACTCTCTATATTCGAGTGCTTCTCTATCCTGAGAAAGCGCGACATCGGCCTCGCCTCTTATGATTGACAGAGGCGTTCGCAGCTCGTGTGATGCATCGGCCGTGAACGCTTTCATGCTCTCGAAGGAGCGATCCAGCCGAGATAGAAGCTCGTTGAATACCCGCGCCAGATGGCTGAGCTCATCGGCGCCGTCGCCGACGGTCAATCGCTCGTGAAGATTGCTGGCGCCGATGCGCTCCGCCTGATTCGACATTGCCACGACCGGAGCGAGACTCTTGCGCGCGAGAAGAAACCCTCCGATTCCGGCTACCGCCAGAGCGGCCGGAAGTCCCAGGTAGAATACTCGCCTCATCGATTCAAGCTGTTCGGCAAAATCGTGCAGAGGCTCCGTTGCCAGCACCATGTAATCGCCCCGCCCTGCCTTAACCGGCAACAGTACCTGTCGAGCGCCGTCTCCCCCGAATCCCGGAACGCTGTCAAAAATCGGCGTAGACGATTGTTTCACGTACGACAGATCGACGGGTATGACCGGATGTTCGCCTTCGGGGTAATTCGATGCCAGAGGGGACGAGCCCTGATAAATAGCGATGTAGGATTCGGGAAAACGCATTTCAACCAGGGCTTCCGCGGCTCCGGCTCTGGCATTGCCGCCCTTCTCGCTTGTCTCAGTCTGAAACGAAGCCGCGGCGGTTCGCGCGGCGTTCAACAGCGAGCGGTCCAATCGCGAATACAGGTCTCTCGAAAGTTTTAAGTAAATTGCGAGGCTGAATCCGGCGAGCAGCACTCCGAACACGAGCAGATACCATAACGTGAGGCGGACGCGGACGCTTCTAAGCACGCTCGCCTCCATCGTCGGCCGATAAGATATATCCCTCGCCGCGCCGGGTGTGGATGAGCGGCCTGTCAAAGCCGTCATCTATTTTCTTGCGGAGCCGCCGAACATAGACATCGATCACATTGGAGAACGGATCGAAATTCTCGTCCCAAACGTGCTCGGCTATCAGGGCTCGGCCCACCAGCTTTCCTGCTCGCAGCGTAAAGAACTCGAGAAGCGAGTACTCTTTCGCGGTGAGACTTATGTGCCGGTTTCCACGCGAGACTGTGTGATCGGCGGTATTGACGGTCAGATCGGCGACTCGAAGGACTTCGGGCCGGACCTCGTTAGCTCTTCGAAGGAGCGCCCTCATACGCGCGAGGAGTTCCTTGAAATCGAAGGGCTTGCCGATGTAGTCGTCGGCGCCGCAATCGAGCCCGAGAACCCGGTCGTCGATTGCATCGCGTGCGGTAAGCATCAGGATGGGCTGGCGGATTCCCTGGGCCCGCATCTCTCGGCAGACCTGAAATCCGTCCTTTTGGGGAACCATTACATCCAGTATGAACAGGTCATACTCATTGATGCTTGAATGATAGAGTGCGTCTTCGCCATCGCCGGCTATGTCGACGGCGTAGCTCTGTTCGCGCAAGCCGCGCGCTATGAAGTGCGCCACTCGCGGCTCGTCTTCGAGAAGGAGTACTCTCATACGTCCGTGTCGTTGAATCAGATTGCAGACTGAATCAGATTGCAGACTGAATCAGATTGCAGACCGAACCAGATTATCTCAGAGCGGATTAAAAAGCGATTAACCGGCTCGATTGGAGCCGGTTAACGGGAATATTAAGGACTTGGTCCGGGGATTTACGACTTATGAACTTTGACGACGCCCTCGTCCAGATCGATATCGAAGGTATCGCCCTCTTTCCACATGCTCGTGACGGGCAGCTTGACCTTCTCATCAATGGTTCGCTTCAGGAAGCGAGCGCCGTATGCCGGGCTGAAGCCGATCTTTACAAGATGATCGATTGCATCTTCGGTGATCGTGAGAATCTTGCCCTGGTGCTCCATTTGACGACGAGTCTTGTTCAAGTATAGCTCGGCGATCTGTTTGACTTCATCCTCGGTCAGCGGTGAAAAGACCACAATCTCATCAATGCGATTACGGAACTCGGGCGAGAACCGATCTTCGGCCGCCTTCATCACCTCGCGTTTAACGGCCTTAACGTCGGAGGTGGACTTCTGGCCAAAGCCCAGAGGTTTCATATACTTCTTAAAGCTCTCGGAGCCAAGATTCGAAGTCATTATTACGATGGAATCCGACAGATAGACTTTCTTGCCGCGGCCGTCGGTAATCCAGCCCTCGTCGAACGCCTGAAGAAAGAGATGAAGCAGGAATGGAGATGCCTTCTCGATTTCATCGAGGAGAAGCACCGTATAAGGATTATCGCGAAGTCGCTCGGTGAGAATTCCGCCGCGCTCGCTTCCGACAATACCGCGAGGCATGCCGATCAGCTTCTCGATCGCGATGGTGCCGTCCTGATATTCGGACATATCGATGCGGACCATCTTGTCTTCTTCGCCGAACATGAACTCGGCTACGGCTTTGGCCAATTCGGTCTTGCCGACGCCTGTCGGACCAAGGAACAGCAGCACTCCGTCGGGCTTGTAAAAATTCTCCTTCAGCGGTCCCTTGTTCAGCCTGAGCCGTTGAGACACCGCGCGTATCGCGTCTTTCTGGCCGATCACCCGAGCCGAAAGATCCTCCTCCATATTGGCGAAGCGGTCGTTTGTATCTCGGAAGATCATGTCGCGAGGAATGCGCGATTCCTGACTGATCACATCGATGATGTGTTCGGGTTTAACTTCACCCGGCTCCGGCTGGTTTATTTCGACCTTTACGGCCGCGGTATCCAACCAGCCGATAACCTTGTCCGGCAGATGTAGATTTCTTACGTAGCGGGGCGCCATTTCGAGCGCCATGTCGATCGCTTCGTCTGAAATAGTTACCGAGTAGTTGCGTTCGAGCCTCGGCCGCACGCCCATTATTATCTTGCGAGTGTCTTCGACCGACGGTTCGTCGACTTTGACAAGCCTGAACCTGCGCGAGAGCGCTTCGTCTTCACTGATGTATTCTTTGTACTCGCTCATCGTCGTAGCGCCGATGATTCTGATCTCGCCGCGAGCCAGGGACGATTTGAACATGTTGGCGGCGTCCGAACTGGCTCCCAGAGCCGAGCCCGCGCCGATTATCGTGTGGGCTTCGTCGATAAACAGGATCAGGTTCTCGCGTTCTTTGACTTCCGAGATGATTCCCTGTATCCGCTCCTCGAACATCCCGCGAAGCATCGTGCCGGCGACGATGCCGGACATCTGAAGCTGAACTATGTGGGAATTTCTGAGTCTCTGGGGAACCGTGTCGGGTTCCATCTCGATCCTGCGCGCCAGCCCTTCGACGACGGCGGTCTTGCCGACCCCTGCTTCGCCGACGAGCATCGGCGAATTCGCGCGTTCGCGGTGGCAGAGAATCTCTATGATCTGGCGGATTTCTTCGTTGCGTCCGATGACCGGCGGAAGTTTGTCCTGGCGGGCGAGCTTATTGAGACTGACTCCGAAATGTTTGAGATATGGAGGAAGCTCGTAGCGCCGCCTATAGCGTTCTTCTTTTTCTTCGTGGGTCCTGACTCGCGTCTGGATCTTCTGGATGACCATTTCGCGATCCGCGCCGAGTCTTCGAAGCAACTCGACGGGGAATCCATTCATGTCGCGGAAAAGGGCTACAAATAGATCGGTCGAGTCGATGCTTCTGCGGCCGCGTTCGTGGGCGTGTTTGAGCGCGTTCGACAGCAGAGTTCGGAGCGAGTCCGACATCTTGATGCCGCGGCCCAGGTAGTCACGCTGGCTTAGTTTCACTTCGAGCGCTTGTATTACAACTTGAGGATCGAGATTGAGGCTTTGCATCACCTCGTTGAAGAAGGGACGTTCCGATTCGGCCAGGCCTACCAATACGTGTTCCGGAGCTACTTGATTGTGATCCCTGGATCGGGCCTCCTCGTAGGCCCGTCGAATCAGCCGCCTTCCGCCTTCGGCAAATTTGTCGGTATAGGTTTCGAGGTCGAACATCTTTATAAACTCTTTTCCTTCCGGCCAAGAGTATATCAAAGAAGAAAATCCCACTCAATAATCCTGATCACGAGGGGCTCAATATGATTTTCCACCGCGATGGAGCTGTCGGACGCACCCACTATGCGGTAAGAGCCCTTCCAAAAAGGCGCATGGGTTGTATGCTCCCCGAGGGTGTTCGCGAGAAATTCACGGTTTCCAAATGTGATCGCGTCTCGATCATGCTTCATCGGGCCTCAGTTTGACTTTTTCTCTTTGCCGATGATAGGTTCGCCCTTAATCATTTAGCGCTTCCGCTACCAGAGATTACAGAATGGCAGTCCAGATAAAGGAAAGCCCTCGCGGGCTGAATCTCAAAGTCATTTTTGGCATGAAGTTGAAGCAGTTCCGCGAACACGCGGGTCTTTCTCTGACCGGCTTCGCGGCGCGAACCGGACTATCCGTCTCTTACCTCACCGAGATTGAACACGGCAAGAAGTATCCGAAAGCCGAAAAGATCGCGCGCATGGCGGATGCGCTCGAAAAGAACTATGACGATCTGGTTTCCTTGAAGCTCGATGAAGAGCTCAGCCCCCTGGCGGGATTCCTGGCGTCGCCGGTTCTTCACAATTTCCCATATCATCTATTTGGAATATCGCCCACGCAGGTTGTCGAGCTGATGACCCGGCAGCCGGCCGAGGCGAGCGCCCTGGTCAACGCGCTGATCGGGATCGCCGAGCAATACAACATCGGTGTGGAGCATCTCTTTCGTTCCGCGCTCCGCTCATACCAGGAGCTTCACGAAAATTACTTTCCCGAGATCGAGCATGCGGTTGATCAGTTCGTCCAATCGCACGGCATCGAGAGCGGAACAACGGTAAAGCTCAGTTCGCTCAGGGAGCTTGTCGAGAGAGAATTCAGCTATCAGCTTGATGAATCCCGCCTGAGCGCTCATCCCGCGTTGCGTCATTTCAGGTCGGTTCTTGCGCCTCGCGGTAGGCAATCATCGCTTCTGCTGATCAACCCCGGGCTTTCCGATTGGCAGAAGAAGTTCATCCTGGCTCGAGAGATCGGATACCGGGTGCTCGGTCTCGAAGCCCGTGCCATGACATCCGCCCCGGAGCGCGTGGATTCATTTGAGCAGGTGCTCAACGACTTCAAGGCTTCATATTTCGCGGGCGCGCTGCTGGTGAACCGCGAACGGGCAGTCGCGGATATGAAGGGCTTCTTCGGCGCGAAGAAGTTTCAACCGGAGAAGTTTCGATCTTTCCTCGATCGGTACGAGGTCACGCCTGAGATTTTCCTGTACAGGCTGACCGAGCTTCTGCCTCAGTACTTCGGCTTCAAACTCCACTTCCTGAGATTCAATCACGAAGGCGACTCGTTCCGTCTCGTCAAGCACTTGAACATGTCGCAGATCCTCATACCAAGCGGAACCAGCCTGGATGAGCACTACTGCCGCCGATGGCTTGCAATCAAAATTATTCAGGATCTCGAGCGAATGCACCGGAGCAGGAAGAAGCCCGTAGAGCCGATCGTACTTGGACAGGTTTCGCAGTTCATCGATTCCGACTCCCGATTTCTTTGTATAGCCCTGGCTCGCCATCTCGCGATCAGCCCGGGAGTCACATCATCGGTTTCGCTGGGCTTTCGCTTCGACCAAAACGTTGAGAATACAATCCGGTTCGCGAAAGATCCTGAACTTGCCCGCACCGAAATTAACGGCACGTGTGAGCGCTGCCGCCTGGTCAACTGCGACGAGCGCGTCGCGCCGCCTCGAATAATCGAGAGACAGAACGCCCGATTGGAAATCGAGCGCGAGCTGTCGTCGCTCAACTCCCTTTCGAACCCGCCGTCATAACCGCTCCCCAATCCGCTTCGATCGCACTTGTGGTTCTCGGGACTCAAGTAATTTTGAGCCCAAGCTCAACTTTTTTGTAACCGGTCTTGGCGCGGCTTGCGTCATGGGTCCGAACTCATTCATATTCGGATATTCCTGTGCTCGTTTAGGGGATAAAGAGCACGGGCTGCTTCAACAACCGGCGTAGTTATCTTGGCGTTAAGGAGAACCTGACACAATGAAGAGAGCATTGATGACGCTTGGCGTGGTGATATTGGGTCTGGCGACAGCCAGCGCGGCTGGAGCTAATTTCGCGGGCACGTGGGCGCTGGACAAATCCAAGAGCGAGGGGCTGCAAGGGCCGATGGCGAATGCCCAGAGCAGCACGCTCACCGTAACTCAAAACGACAAAGTGCTCACCACTGAAGTGAAGACCGTAGGCGCTGATGGCCAGACGGCTCCTTCGCAGCCTTTTAGCTACAACCTGGACGGAAGCGAAACAACCGCGGAAGTCACGGGTCGCATGACGGGAAAGGCTCACAACAAAGTCAAATGGATGAACGACGGCAAGCTGCTCGAGATTACCTCGGTTCGCGACTTGAGCATGCAGGGCCAGGACTTCACCATTACGATCAAGGAACACTGGGAGCTTGCCGACGACGGAAAGGTGTTGAAGATTCACAGAACGACTGAAACACCGCGCGACACGCAAGAAGTCAAGCTGGTCTACAACAAGAAGTAGGTCCATCAAAATCGAGAGTTTGAAATCGCTGGAGGACGGGCGTACACTGTGCCCGCCGCGCGGCGCGTTGTTGGGCCGCGCCAGGCTACCTACCGGTCGGTTTAGAGGCGAGGCAATAACAAATCGCTTCGCGCGAAAGGAGAGCGTATGTGGGTTCGTAAGTGCTACGTGGACGCGAAGTCCGATATTCAATCCCCGATTTCAACTCGCGTTTCTTCGAATGAAGAATTCATCCCTCAGCCTCAGTCACGCCAACAGCGCGAAGTGGAAGACCGGCTTCGGGTGCTGGCGGATCGGAATGCCAAGAAGCTTGGAGTTACGCGGCGCCGATTTCTTCAAACCTCGGCGGGCATGGCTGCCGCAATGCTTTGCTATAACGAAGTATTCGGAAAAATCTACGAGGTAGAGCCGGTGGATGCCATCGATCCCGCCGCGGCCGCCGAACGATGGCCCAAGAATGAATTCATCTTCGACAATCAGACTCATCACATAGACGTTGAGTCGGGCTGGTTCGAAAACACCGAGTCGGGCAAGGAAGCCGCGCGGTTTCTGCGAAACTTCAGGCCGGGTGAAAAGACCACGACAGCCGCGCTCGAAGCTCTCAACGAAGGGCACTACGTGAAGGAGCTGTTCTTTGACTCCGACACGGTTATGGCGATCATCAGCGGCGTGCCGACCGCGCAATGGAACGAAAACATTCTTCCGCCCGACAAGATGGTCAAGACCCGAAACGAAATCAACAACTGGGCCCGGTCTCCGCGAATGCTCTCACACGGGTTGATCAGGCCGAACCTCGGCAAATCCGAGCTCGACGAGATGGAGCGGCAGGTCAAGACGCTCAAGATCAACTCTTGGAAGATGTATCCGGGAGCCGAGATTGCAAAGGGGGCCTGGTGGCTCGATGATGAAAAGATCGCCTATCCCTGCTGGGAGAAATCCCGCAAGCTCGGCGTGAATACGTTATGCATTCACAAGGGACTGCCGCTGGGACTCTTTAATGAAGAGCATTGCCATCCGAGAGACGTCGAAAAGGCGGCGAAGGACTGGCCGGATTTCAACTTCATCATCTATCACTCCGGTTTTCACCCGACCGCCAAGCGCAAGGAAGGCGCCGCCGACGATCCTCAGTACATCCCGTGGACCTCGGATCTGATCGATATCGTGAAGCGGAATAATCTGAGGAACGTTTATTTCGAGTTGGGCTCAACCTGGGCGCAGCTTTCATCACGCGCGCCGGTGATGGCGATGCACCTTTTCGGACAGCTCTTGAACCTGCCGGATGGAGAGAATCATATAATCTGGGGTACTGATTCCATCTGGGGAGGCAGCCCGCAAAGCCAGATCGATCGCTTCAGAATGTTCCAGATTCGCGACGATATAGCGAATAAATTCGGCTACAAGAAGATCACGCCCGAAATTCGAGCGAAGGTATTCGGCCTCAATGCGGCCAGAATATACAAGATCGACGTCAATGCGAAGCGCAACGCAATCCAGACCGACAAGATCGCGCAACAGAAGCTCGAATATCGCCGGAGCCCGATGCCGTCAAACACGGAATTCGGCTGGGTGTGGAAAGGCTGAAGTAGGGGGCCGATGGATTACGAGCGAATTTTTGATTCGGCGCTCATCGCAGGACGCTAAAGGAGGAGGCTCATGGCTAGGAGAAAACTCGCGCTTGCTCTCTTGATAACAGGACTCGGGTTCTTACTCATCGGTTTCGGCGCGGCCGGCGCGGATTCGAAGATCAACAAGGAGGTCACCTTCAGCAAAGACGTGGCGCCGATCTTCTACTCGAACTGCACCGTCTGCCATCGGCCCAATGACCTCGCGCCGATGTCGCTGATTAACTATAAGGATGCTCGACCGTGGGCAAAATCGATCAAGGAGAAGGTGGTTTCTCACGTGATGCCGCCGTGGCACGCCGACCCGCATTATGGCGAGTTCGCCAATGATCGCAGGCTTTCTCAAAAGGAGATCGATACGATCGCGGCTTGGGTCGATCAGGGCGCCAAGGAGGGTAATCCGAAGGACCTGCCGAAATCTCCTGAGTTTGTCGACGGCTGGCACATTGGAAAACCCGACGTGGTTCTGGAGATGAAGGAAGAGCACGTGGTCACTCCCGAAGGGCCGGACGACTATCTGTACTTCGCCCTCCAGACCAACTTCACCGAAGACAAATGGGTGCAGTCCGCGGAAGCGCTGCCCGGTAATCGCAAGGTGGTTCATCACATCATCGCGTTTATCACCAACCCGCTTGCTGCCAGCGCTATAACCGGCAGCGGCCGAGCCGGTCAGAGCCTTGGCAACGCTCAGTCGCTCTTTGTTCAGGACGGAACCCTGCGCCGCGTGCGAATGGACGCCCCGGTCGTCGACGATGGGTGCGGCTCAACCAATAAAGCCGGAGCCGCAGCGAATCGCCGGAACGGCGGCGGAGAAGGCGGATTGGGCGCTCTGCTGGCGGGTTATGCTCCTGGGAAAGACTGGGAAGCCTGGCCGCGGGGGATGGCCAAAAAAGTTCCAAAGGGATCTGTCATAGTTTTCCAGATGCATTATTCGCGATTGCAGTCCGACGGAAAGGAACAGCGCGACCGCTCGAAGATCGGACTGATCTTCGCCAAAGGGCCGGCCGACAAAATCGTCAAGACCGCGGGCGTTTCCAATTTGATGTTCAAGATTCCGGCAGGAGCCGATAACCACGAAGTAACCGCTTGCACAAAGCTCGATCAGGATGCGCAGATTTACTCGTTCATGCCGCATATGCACGTTCGCGGCAAGGACATGAAGTACGAAGCGATTTATCCCGACGGCAAGCGGGAAACGCTGCTGTATGTTCCGACTTACAGCTTCTCGTGGCAAACCGTTTATGTTTTGAAGAAACCGTTGATTCTGCCAAAGGGAACGACGGTCGTAGTAACGGCGCACTTCGATAATTCGACCGCAAACAAATACAATCCCGACCCGGCGAAGGCCGTACGCTGGGGTGATCCGACTTATGATGAGATGATGATCGGCTGGTTCGATTACGTTTCGAACGTACCAAAGGCGGATGCCGCCGCTGGAACCGGAAGCCGATAAACAACTGGGGAAGCGTGCGTGCGCGCTTCCTTGGAGGTTTCACTCCGAGGCAGGAGGAGAAGACAGCTTCGTCTTCTGCTTCCTGCCTTTTCCGCTTCGGGAGGTTTGAAAATGAAGAAGGTTGCTCTGCTGCTTGCTCTCATCAGCTCTGCCGGCCTTTGTGTTTTTGTACAATCGCCTTCGCTGAACTCTTATGGCTCGTATCGTCGCTTGTATCAGGGAAGCGGACCACAAGCGAACAAGCCTGTCGAGCAGATGGCGCCGATGCGAGACGGGGTTAAGCTCGCGACTAATATCTTCCTGCCCGAGGGCTCAGGGCCGTTCCCGGTTGTGCTGGTTCGCACGCCGTATGGAAAGGACACTCAGGGAGCAGGCAGCTCAGGCTGGACCAAGCGCGGCTTTGTCTACGTAGTGCAAGACTGCCGCGGCAGATTCAAGAGCGAGGGCAAATATCGCCCATTCCTCGACGACCACCTTGACGGCTACGACACCGTGGAGTGGGTCGCCAAGCAACCATGGTCCAATGGAAAGATCGGTATGTTCGGCGCGTCCGCGATGGGAATCTCGGCGAACATGGCCGCGATGACGGCTCCTCCTCATTTGACCGCGATGTTCGTGATGGTCGCGCGCTCCAGCATCTACAATCAGTCGGCTTTTATGGGAGGCGTGTTCCGCAAGGAGCTAAACGAACAATGGCTCCGGCAGATGAAAGCGGAATCGGTCTTGAACGAAACTTTTGCGCACTACAAGAACGACGGAACCTATGATCTGCACGAGATGCCGAAGCACTGGCGCGAGATGCGAGTTCCCGTTTACAACTACGGCGGCTGGTACGACATATTCGAGCAGGGAAACATCGATAACTTCGTTGGACTTCAGGCCGGCGGAGGCGGAAACGCGAAGGGCCATCAAAAGCTCATTGTCGGACCATGGGGCCACGGTTCGATAGAAGAAGTAAAGTACCCGTCAAATTCAGTCGTCAACGTAACCGAAGAAGCCGGTCGCTGGTTCGACTACTGGCTGAAGGGCGTCGACAACGGAATAATGCGCGAGCCCGCGGTCAAGTACTACACAATGGGCGACCCTACGGACCCGAATGCGCCTGGCAACGAGTGGCACACCGCGGCCTCCTGGCCTGTTTCCTCCGCTGCAACTTCTTATTACCTGACCGCCAAAGGCGGACTGGACGCGAAGATGTGTCCCGAAAAAGAAGGGGGCGACTCTTATACCTACGATCCTAAGAACCCTGTGCCAACGATTGGCGGCGCGAATCTCTTCGCTAAGAAAGGTCCGATGGATCAGCGCAAGGTCGGCGATCGTTCGGATGTTCTCAAGTTCACGAGCGCTGTGCTGCAGGCTCCTGTTGAGATTACCGGCCGGGTGAGCGTTGAACTGTGGGCGGAGTCGGATGCTCCGGACACGGACTGGATGGCTAAACTGGTCGACGTATATCCCGATGGCTCCGAACGCCTTGTGCTCGACTCAGCGGTTCGAGCGCGGTTCCGAGAGGGCTTCGACCACGAAGTGATGATGAAGAAGGGAGAGGTCTATAAGTTCAAGATCGATCTGTGGTCAACGAGCCTGATTTTCAACAGGGGACATCGCATCGCAATTCATGTGACAAGCTCGAATAACCCGCGCTTCGATCCCAACCCAAATACGGGCAAGCCTCTGAGAGCGGACGATGAGACTCGAGTTGCGGTGAATAAAATTCATCACGACCAGGCGCACCCGTCGCGAGCATTGCTGCCCGTTGTGTCGCAGAATGGAATGAAGCCGTAGTCGGTTAGGCTAATCGGATTCGTGAGGAAAGAGGGATTAGTACGAAGCGAATTTTTAGCACTAATCACTGACCGCATCTTTCTTCAGGTTATTACATTACGAAAATTGAATCGCGAGAGAGTCTTCGTGGTTCACCCCTTAGAACACTGATAACGGGCAGGAGCTTCTATCGGTAGTTTAGCCCGATAGAAGGCTTCTCGACGGACTCAAGCGCTTTTCTTAAGCGAACTATAGCAGATGAGCCTCGGCCTTAAGATGCTGAGTTTACGGATTAACATCGCCTGTTGTATTTGTCGCCAGGCCATATGCTGCATAACTTTTCTTGACTCAGAGAGCCTTTCGTGGTTTTCTATTGGCCGTTCGTACGTCACATTCCAATCCGCCGACCTGAGAGGTAGAGAGTGAAATACCCGAATAGCCGTCTCATAGCATACGCAGTCTCAGTGGTCTTATTTATTGGATTCTGGGCTAAGCCGATTCCAGCCGGGCCTTCATCCAGGAGCGTGGTGCTTAAAGCGATGGAGGACGAGCTCAAACGCTCGATGAAAGGGCTCGGCGAAAAGGGGAGCCCTCCGCCATACTTCATCAGCTATGAAATTACCGATACGGAAAGCGCATATGTGACAGCGTCGTTTGGCGCGCTCAGGGCAAGCGCTGCAAATCGCTGGCGCTTGCTCGATGTAGACGTGCGCGTCGGCGATTATCAGATGGACAGCACGCGCAGGATTCAGGGTGATCGCTTTTCTCGGTTCGATTTCGATTTTCATTCAACTCCCATTGCCATCGAGGATGACCCAGCGGCAATCAGGGCGGCGCTATGGCTTGAGACCGATCGACGGTATAACTCCGCGATCGAAAAGTTAATTCAGGTAAAAACCAATTCCGAGGTTAAGGTAAAGAAGGAAGATGAATCCGCGGACTTCTCTCGAGAGGGCCCTAATGAGTCGGTAACCGCTCCAGCTCAGTTGAAGATCGACATGACCGCCTGGGAGAAGCGCATCAAAGCGCTTTCGGCGCGTTTTAGCGAAGCCCCATATATCTACGAAGGCTGGGTGAGCCTTCAGGCCGGCGCCGCTACAAGCTACTTCGTCAATAGCGAAGGCACGACAATTCAGCAGCCCGACAATCACTGGCGCATCGCCGTTTATGCATCAACGAAGGCTGACGACGGCATGGATCTTTATCGCTACGAGGCTTTCGACGCGCATTCGCCCGATCGACTTCCCTCCGACGACACCGTACGCGGAGCAATCGACAGGGTGGTGAAGGATCTCGCCGGGTTGCGAGCGGCTCCGGCCATCGAGCCCTACACCGGGCCCGCGATACTTTCCGGCCGCGCGGCCGGAGTCTTTTTTCACGAAATCTTCGGCCATCGGATCGAAGGTCACCGCCAGAAAGACGATGACGAAGGGCAGACGTTCACCAAGAAAATCAATCAAAGCATTCTTCCAGATTTCATTTCCGTATTTGACGATCCTAGCCTTGAACAGGCCGCGGGAGCCGATCTCAACGGCTACTATCTCTACGACAACGAGGGCGTCAAGGCCCGGCGCGTTGCGGTTGCGGAAAAGGGCGTGTTGAAAAACTTCTTGATGTCCCGATCACCCGCGGCGGGATTCGATAAGTCAAACGGACACGGCCGGAAACAGCCAGGGCTGCGCGCGGTTGGGCGGCAGGGAAACCTGATCGTTGAAGCATCGCGCACTGTCTCGGAGCAGCGCCTTCGCGAGCTGCTTATTGAAGAATGCAAAAAACAGGGCAAATCATTCGGATTACTTTTCATGGACATCTCCGGAGGGTTTACTTTTACCGGCCGCGGCATTCCTCAATCGTTCGCGGTGAGTCCTATTATGGTTTACCGCGTCTATGTTGATGGTAGACCGGACGAACTGGTGCGCGGCGTCGATTTGATCGGTACTCCACTGATCTCCTTCAGCAAAATCATCGCGTGCGGGGACAAGCAAGAAGTTTTCAACGGCTACTGCGGAGCGGAGTCCGGCACCGTGCCGGTTTCAGCCGTTGCTCCGAGCGTCCTGACCACTCAAATAGAGATTCAGAAGAAACAGAAATCCGCGGAGCGGCCGCCGCTGCTCCCGCCTCCGCCCGGAAATAAGGAGCATTGATATGCGATTCCGCATCGGATTAATCTGCCTCTTTTTATCAGGCGCCGCCGCGGCCGGATCGGTGCACGCACGGGGGCCGCTTCAACAAAATGACGATGTGCTGCTGAAGGCAATGCGCGATGAGCTGGCGCGCTCCGCGGCGCAACTCAAACTCGAGAGTCTCGATAAACCGTACTATATAGAATATGCCGTCACGGATAGTGAGAGCTTCGATATAGATGCCAGCTTTGGAGCCGTGGTGCGCGCTTCGCATGACAGGAGCAGGCCGGCCAGAGTGACCGTCCGCGCGGGGGGTTACGATCTCGACAACACCGGATTTGTATCGATGCGCGCGATGATGAACTTCGAAAGGCGGTTTCCGCGCGAGCTGGTTACGGAGGACGACTACAGCACGATCCGGCGCGATTTGTGGCTGGCTACCGATACCTCGTATAAAGCAGCTCTCGAGCAATTGGCTCAGAAACGCGCCTTCAAGAAGACGAAGATCGAAGGCGAGCAGATCCCGGATTTCTCGCGCGAAGAACCGCGCACTTCGATCGCGTCGCGGCGTATCTTTCAGTGCGATCAAGCAAAGCTCAAAGATTTGGCGCGCCGATTATCCGCGATACTCCGCGAGTATCCGGTAGTGTACGAATCCGGCATTCGCCTGAGTGTCCGAACGACCAATAAATATTTTGTTAATAGCGAAGGCGCCGTCATCCGCGAACCGGCATCGCTCGTAACGCTCAATGCTCGCGCTTCGACTCAGGCTGCAGACGGCATGAGGCTCAAGAACTTTGTTTCTTTCGCGGCCCCGTCTATTGATGAACTAGCCCCTGAAGCCGAAATAGCGTCGGCCATTCGGCGAATGGCGCAAGACCTGACTGATCTCACCGCGGCGCCTGTGCTCGAGAAATACACTGGTCCGGTATTGTTGATCGGACAGGCTTCTTCGGAAATGTTTGCGCAGGCCCTCGGACCTCAGCTTTCTGGAGATCGGCCTCCATTGTTCGATCAGCCTCAGATGGCTGCGATGGCGGGTCAGGCCGAACTGGCCGATAGATTGAACCTGCGCGTGCTTCCGACTTTTCTCAACGCGCTGGATGACCCGACTGCTAGAACCTTCGATAAGCAGGCGCTGATTGGCGCTTATAACGTGGACGACGAAGGGATCGCGGCCCGTCCGGCGCCGCTGATAGAGCACGGAGTGTTGAAGACGCTGCTGATGTCACGCCGTCCTCGCAAGGAGTTTCCCCAATCGAATGGCCACGGGCGAGCGGGAATCTTCGGACCACCGTCTTCAGCTATTGGAAACTTGATTCTAAGGACAACCGAAGGGAAAAGCTTCGACGATCTGAAGCAGGAATTGCTTCGGCTGTGCCGCGCACAAGGGCTTCCGTACGGCGTCATGATCAAATCGCTAGACGACCCGGGAATCACGGGCCGCGACGCCGAATCGATGGTGTTCTCCATGTCGGGAGGTGAAGGACGCCAGGCCGTCACCTCCCCAATACTGGTGTATAAGATCTATGCTGAAGGCGGACGCCAGGAGCTGGTGCGCGGAGCGAACATTGTCGGCTTATCCGCCCGGACGCTTAAGGACATCGTCGCTGCCGGAAGTGATTCCTATGTGCTCAACAAATCAGAATCAGGCGGGAGCGCTCAGGGGATAATGTCGATATTTTCGGGCGGAGCTGGAATCCCGTGTTCTGTCATCGCCCCCTCGGTACTCTTTGAAGAGCTGGAACTAAAGCGCGGCACAGGACCAGTAAGAAAGCCGGCATTGTTGGAACATCCAGGCTTTGCGAAATAGGCGCCGATTCAACGTATCCGCCGATGCTGATTCTAAGGTCGTCTCGTCAGGCAGGACGATAGAATCGGATCCCCTGCTACGCATTCACTTTTCATATTCGCCGCGCAATCGGAGGCTTGAGCTACTATTGCCGCGGGCATGGAAAAGGTCAAAGGCAGGGGTTTCAATCCAATTCTGAAAAACTTGAATTCTTTTCAAGTTTCCACTTGACTCGGTAATCTCAGCAACTTAGGATGGGGAAGCGCAAATCAGGGCCGGGTCCTCTACCGGTCTCTTACAGTTGCTATTCTGAGGAGCACTACTTCTTCCTGAGGAGCATCATGATCTCAAAGCCAAACCGTATCGCAGTAATACTCACTTCTCTACTTGCGATGATCGCGCTTTCGCTGACAGGGCTGATCAGCGCCGATCCCACCGTAAAAAAAGAAGTCACATTCAACAAAGACGTGGCGCCTATTTTTTATAAGAACTGCGCCGAATGCCACCGGCCTAACGACATCGCGCCGATGTCGCTGATGTCCTATAAGGATGCCAGGCCTTGGGCTCGTTCCATACGAGAAAAAGTGGCCGGCAGGGAGATGCCGCCCTGGAGCCCCGATCCCAAATATGGAGAATTCCTCAATGATCACCGGCTCGCGCAAAAGGATGTAGACACTATTTTGGCCTGGGTCGATCAGGGAGCGAGAGAGGGCGATCCGAAGGAGCTGGGCACGCCTCCGGAATCCGTTTCTACTACCGGCTGGCAATTGGGCAAGCCCGATGCTGAATTCGACATCGGCAAGGAGTTCACCGTAAAGCCGGGCAATCCCGATACGATTGAAAACTTCATCGTCCCCACGAATTTCAAGGAAGATAAATGGGTGACTTCCGCCGAAATTCTGCCGGGCAATCGCAAGGTCGTTCATCACGTAATCGCCTTCATTCAAACACCTGAGATGATTGCTCAATTCCAGAAAGGGGAGGGCCGCGCCCGCGCCATGATGGAAAGCAAGGTGTTCTACCGCGAAGGCACTTTGACAAAGGTCAAGGCGGATGCGCCGATTATTGACGACGGATGCGGTGACCCGAGCGGCGGATCGGCATTCCAGCAGCCTTCAACCAGTGAAGGCGGCGACGCTTTTGGATTGCTGTTGGCGGGTTATGCGCCCGGCAAAGGCGTCGACATTTTTCCTCCCGGTACAGCCAAGAAAATTCCAGCCGGTTCAATGATCGTCTTCCAGATGCATTATTCGAGCTACGGCGGAAAGTTCGAAGGCGAACAGGGCGACCGCACGCGCCTCGGCCTGCATTTCAGCAGCAAGCCTCCGGAGAGGTCGCTCAACACGGTTGGAATTCAGAACCATTTCTTCAAGATTCTGCCCGGAGCCGCGAATCACGAAGTCACCGCGTGCTACACGTTTGACGGCAACGTGAGACTGGTCAGCTTTATGCCTCATATGCATCTTCGCGGCAAGGACATGAAGTATGAAGCGTTATATCCGGACGGCCGACGCGAGACGCTGCTGTGGGTGCCGAAGTTCAGCTTCAACTGGCAGGCGATGTATTACCTGAAGAAACCTGTGTTCTTGCCGAAGGGAGCGAAGGTGATCATAACCGCCCATTTCGACAACTCCGATAAGAACAAGTACAACCCCGATCCTCAGAAGGCGATTCGATGGGGCGATCCGACCTATGAAGAGATGATGATCGGTTGGATGGAGTACGCGCTTGACAGCGGCGCCGGAACCGACAAGGTTCAACCCGCGGCTACTGGACAGACTTCTCAGAAGCGATGATCCAACGCTCGCTAAGATTCGACGGGTCCTGATGATCATCAGGGCCCGTCGAACTGTTTCCGAGCGGGATGATAGCGCCCCCGTTCTATGACCGATTCCTTGAAAGTCAAAGGCCGCGCGGAGTACATTCTCCGGGTTGCGGCGCTCGGATCCTAGGAATGCCCTGCGATCACAGCTATAGCCGTTGCTGCTTATTTATGTATGTCAAAGAGGTCGGTTGTGCGAGATTACAACAGCAGTCGGATGGATCTTAAACTTCTCGCCTTTGTTTGAAAGGAGCTGAAAGTGAAGAATACCTTCGTTGTCGTGGCGCTCCTGATTCTTTTTGCATTTATCTTAGATCCCTCTCTAACTCACATCAGCGCCGCGGGCGATGTGAAAAAGAACGTGACGTTCAGCAAGGATGTTGCGCCGATCTTCTTTCAACACTGCGTCGATTGTCATCGCCCGAATGATCTCGCGCCAATGTCGCTTCTAAGCTATAAGGACGCGAGGCCCTGGGCGAAATCAATCCGCGAGAGAGTAGTTAGCCGGCAAATGCCGCCGTGGCCCGCCGATCCGCACTATGGAAAGTTCGCCAATGATACGAGCCTGAGTCAGAGTGACGTCGATACAATTACCGCGTGGGTAGATCAGGGCGCGAAAGAAGGAAACCCGAAGGATCTGCCGGCGGCTCCCAATCTGATTGACGGTTGGAAAATCGGAAAGCCCGATGTCGTTCTGACGATGCAGGAGGAGTATACGCTTGCGCCGGAGGGCTCCGACGAGTACATCAACTTCTCGATTCCTACAAGCTTCAAGCAAGACACGTGGGTGCAGGCCGCGGAGATTCATCCGGGCAACAAGAAAGTCGTTCACCACGTCATCGCCTTTATTCAAACTCCTCAAATGGTCGCGATGGCCAAGACCGCGGGGCGCAAATATCTGAGTCCAACGGCGGGCTCGATTTTTTATCAGGATGGCACGCTGATCCGGACCAGGTTGGAAGCGCCTGTCTACGACGACGGCTGCAACGCGCCCGGAGGCGGTATAGCACGGGGCAGCGGTCAGGAAGGGTTAGGATTCCCTCTTTGTTTCTATACGCCCGGCAAGGATACGGATATCTGGCCTGAGGGCATCGCCAAGCTGATACCTGCCGGCGCAAACATCGTGATTCAGGTTCATTATTCAAAGACTACCGGTAAGCCTGAAAAAGATCGTTCGAGTGTGGGGCTGATTCTTGCGAAGAGCGCTCCGGAGAAGGCGATGACCTCATTCGGCGTCATTAATCACTACTTCAAGATTCCGCCGGGCGCGGACAATCACGAAGTCATCGGCTGCTATACGTTCAGCCGAGATGTCGAACTATTCACCTATCTGCCGCATATGCACGTTCGCGGCAAGGACATGAAATACGAAGTAGTTTATCCGGACGGACGGCGTGAAACGCTGCTATACGTCTCCAAGTACAATTTCAACTGGCAGACGATGTATCGGCTCGAAAAGCCGCTCTTGATTCCCAAGGGGACCAAGATGATCGTCACCGCGCACTACGATAATTCGGAGAAGAACAAGTACAATCCCGATCCAACAAAGGCTGTGCGGTTCGGCGATCCGACGTATGACGAAATGATGGTTGGATACTTTGATTATGTGAGCGCCATTCCGAACCGAACGCTGGTGAAGCTCGACAGCGCGGCTCTTGATGCTTTCGCGGGTGAATACGGGATAGGTCCGGTAGTTGCAGTGACCATTAGCCGAGAAGGCGATCATCTCCTGTTTGCGGCTCAGGGGAACTTGAAGGTTGAGGCATTCCCGGAGTCGCCGACCAAGTTCTATTTCAAGATCTTCGACGGAATGGTCAATTTCACGAAGGACGAAAAGGGCGAGGTAACCGGATTGGTGTTTCAGGTGAACGGTCAGACCATTCGAGCGACGAAAGTCAAAAAGATCGCCTCGGCTTCGGATAAGCGATAGGCGGTAACCTGGCTAAAGCGCGCAAGCTCGTCAGGAGCGACGTCCAAGGAGAAAGCGATGAAGAGATTGATATTCATATCGGCGGTGGTTTTGGTCGCGGCGGTTTTCGGAGTTATTTCCCTGCCGTCACACGCAAGTGATAAACAAAAGACGGTGACCTTCAACAAGGATGTGGCGCCAATACTGTTCAAGAATTGCGCCGAGTGTCATCGCCCCGGCGAAATTGCTCCGATGTCGCTTCTGTCATATAAAGATGCGCGTCCCTGGGCTCGCTCGATTAAGGAAAAGGTCATGACAGGTACAATGCCGCCGTGGCACGCCGATCCGAAATATGGCGAGTTCACGAATGACAGGCGACTCTCTCCGGGAGACGTTGCGACCATAGCCTCGTGGGTCGATCAAGGCGCTCCCGAAGGCAACGCCAAAGACCTGCAGGCTGCGCCGAAATTCCTCGATGGGTGGAATATCGGAAAGCCGGATATCGTCTTCTATATGCCGGAAGCGTATTCGGTGCCGGCCGATGGCGTGGTCGATTATAAGTACTTCACCGTTCCGACCAACTTTACCGAAGATAGATGGATTCAGGCGGCCGAGATACGGCCCGGCACGCGCGGCGTCGTGCACCATATTATCGTTTTCACGAAGAACGGCTCAGATCAGAAACTGCTCACCGGCTATGCGCCGGGAGAGCAGCCCGTGGTGATTTCGGATGGCCTGGCCAAGAAGGTTCCGGCAGGCTCGAGCCTGGTATTTCAGGTTCACTACACGCCGAATGGAACCGCGGCAACCGACCGTTCATACGTTGGATTGATATTCTCGAAGACGAAACCGCGGAATGAAGTGTTGACGCGCCCCGTTATGAATACGCGATTCGTAATTCCACCGGGCGATCCGAACCACAAGGTCGATTCGAGCTATACGTTCGCTGAAGATTCCCACATTCACTCGCTCATGCCGCACATGCATTTTCGCGGCAAAGACTTTGAATATCGCGTGACGTTCCCGGATGGAACCTCGAAGGTTATCTTATCCGTCCCTAAGTACGATTTTGCGTGGCAGAGCTACTATATTTTGAAAGAGCCCATCGCGGCGCCGAAGGGAACAAGGCTCGATTGTCTGGCCCACTTCGACAACTCAGATAAAAACAGATACAACCCTGATCCATCGAAGGAAGTTCGCTGGGGAGACCAGACTTTTGAAGAGATGATGATTGGCTGGACCAGCTACACGGTTGATAAAAACGAGCAGAAGCCCGCGATGGCGGCCGCCGGTCAGAAATAGAAACAGGGCGCCGATTGCGCCTCCATAAGTTTGAATCCGTAGAGAGAGTGTATCCGAAATACGAACCGACGGAATGTACACCAGATCCCGATGAAGCTTGAATCGACGAAGATATCATTCTTGAGACCAGCGACGCAGCGACTGCTAATCGCGCTGGCCTGTGTTGTATGTCCCGCGTTTGTGGTTCGAATAGGCATCGCGCACGAGCCGATTACTACAAAGATCATGTTCAACAGAGAGGTCGTGCGCGTCTTGCAGGAGAATTGTCTTGGCTGCCATAGACCTGAGGGCATCGCTCCGATGTCCCTGGCCACCTATGAAAATGCACGGCCGTGGGCGAAGGCGATCAAAGAGGAGCTGCTCGAAAAACGGATGCCGCCGTGGTATGCGGTCAAAGGCTTTGGGCAGTTTCGAAACGGGCCCGATTTAACGCAGCGCGATATAGACGTGATCGTTAATTGGGTTGAAGGCGGAGCGCCAAAGGGCGACGAGAAGGATTTGCCGGAGGCGCCGCTCTATTCGGATGAATGGCCGCTTGGCCGGCCGGATCTCGTGCTTCAGGCGGGCTCACACGAAGTCGCCTCCGATGCGGACGAGCGATGCGTCATTACCGTTCCGACCAGTCTGAAGGAGGACAGATTTATCAGGGCGATCGATCTTCGGCCGAGCGCCCGATCGGTCGTGCATTCCGCGACGCTCTATATTGAAAAGAGCGGGAATGAGAGAGACCGTGATAAGCAGGACGGCTTGGCCGCGGACAACCTGCTTGGGACCTGGATGCCCGGTCAGCGGCGAGTTTTGTTGTATGAAGGATACGGGCAGCTAATTCCCGCGGGATCCAGAATCAAACTCGACGTTCACTATCGGGGTTCCGGCGATGCCCTAAAGGATTCGAGCCAGATCGGTCTGTACTTTTCGAAAACGCCGCCGTCCAAGCGCGTACTGAGCGTGGCGCCCGTGATCGAGACGAATCATGGCAACAAGATCAAGGCTTCGCTTACTCTTCCCGTGGATGCGGAAGCCGTCGGTGCGATACCTACCGGCTATGCAGCGGTAGACTCGCTTGAAGCAACTGCCTACAGGCCCGATGGAACGACTGAGGTGTTGATTTGGATGCGTCCTAACAAAGACGGCTGGCAGACCACCTATTACTACAAACATCCGGTTATTCTGCCCAGGGGAACCAGAATCGAAATTACCTGCTATGTCGGTGATTCGGATAGCGAGAGCAAGACAAGCGAAGATCCGCTCTGGACCAGCCATCATCTCTGCGAGTTGCTGCTGGCAATTCAGCAAAAATAAACTCCCATCGACATCACGCCTCTGTCAGCCATTTTTGTAAGAGCGTCCGGCGAGATGCGGCGGCATCTTTTAATGGGCGCTCCAGATAGCGAATTATGAGCTACTCAATTGACGAGATGGCGCCGTGTGACTGGGACAGCGTGCGCACAATATATGAAGAGGGCATTGCGACCGGAGATGCAACGTTTGAAACGGCTGCTCCGGATTGGGAGAAATGGGATTCAAGTCACCTGCGCGAGGCCAGATTGGTTGCTCGATCAGATGGAGAGGTGTTGGGTTGGGCGGCGCTCAGCCGCGTATCCGAGCGGTGCGTCTACGCGGGCGTGGCTGAAGTCAGCGTTTATGTCGGCAAAACGCAGCAGGGCCGGGGCATCGGCGGAGCATTGCTTGAAGCGCTTATTGTCGAGTCCGAAAGATCGGAAGTCTGGACGCTTCAGGCCGGAATCTTCCCTGAAAATTATTCGAGCATCGTTATTCACAAGAAGCACGGGTTTAGAGAGGTCGGTTTCCGAAAGCGATTGGGAAAGCTCAATGGAATCTGGCGGGACGTGTTGTTGTTGGAGAGAAGGAGCGCGATCACAGGCCTCGGTTAGGATGGAAGGTCGGATTGAAGCGTGACCAAGTTGAAGTCGTTGACACTGGAATTCGAAATGCATAACATAGTCGCGGCGTTGCGGCTCGTAGAGTACTGAATTGCGATACTGCCCCACCTCACAACGGCGTGCAAGATAGTATGGAAGTCCGGACCAGAATCCCAGAAAAGCTCTACTTCCGTATTGGGGAAGTATGCGAGTTGATAAAGGTGCAGCCACACGTGCTGCGCTACTGGGAGTCTGAATTCCCGATGCTCACGCCTCAAAAAAATCGTGCGGGCCAGCGAGTATATCGTCGAAAAGACGTCGAAATGGTCTTCCGCATCCGAGACTTGCTTTATGAAGAAAAGTTCACGATCGCGGGCGCAAAGAAGCGCTTGATGGATGAGCAACAGAGCAGAACTTCGGCGCGCCAGAAGCGTTCGGTTCCAGACGAAGCAGAAGACCATCAGGATTCGCTCGAGCTCTTCGACGCCGACGATTACGAGCCGGATTCCGATCCGTCACACATTGAAGCAGAAGCCGCGGAATACGACGAGATGGAAGATCCGGTTCCTGCCGAAGCCCAGCCGAAAGATGAAACGGCCACCAGAAGCAAGCCTGGTTTAAGCGCGAATTCACGCCGCACAATACGCGCTATCCGCCGTGAACTTGAGGGTTTATTGACAATGCTAGACCCGAATGCTAGCATCGAGCCTTGAGTTCGTATTCGAAGACTTTCTCGTTAAAAGCAATAAAGGTTCGGGACGTGGCGCAGCCCGGTAGCGCGCTTCCTTGGGGTGGAAGAGGTCGCTGGTTCAAATCCAGTCGTCCCGACCAATCTAAGCTAACCAGAACGCAGGATTAGCTGATTATAATTGGTCTAGCTCCAGTTCCAGAGGCTAGAAGAGCCCGACGCAAAAGCGTCGGACGATTTAACTCTTAGCTCTCTGCGAGTCTGGGGTTTCTCATTTATGTTTCGAATACTTGTCACTAATGACGACGGAATTCACTCGCAGGGTATCATAGCTCTCGAGCAGGCTCTCAGATCCGTCGGCGAAACCATAACGGTCGCTCCTGCTCACGAGATGAGCGCCGCGTCCCATTCGCTTACGCTCGCGCGCCCGTTGCGCATTGAAAAAATCGACGATACTCATTTCTCGGTGGATGGCACGCCGACTGACTGCGTCACCCTCGCGATGAATGAAATACTGAAGCACACTCCGCCGGATCTGATCGTGAGCGGGATCAATAAGGGCGGCAATCTGGGCGACGATGTCATCTATTCAGGCACCGTCGCCGGCGCGCTGGAGGCTGCCATCTATGGACTCCCCGGTATCGCGATCAGTCTAGTGCAGCGGCTGAACTTCGACTTTGAGCACGCGGCTGAATTCGCGGCCCAGATAGCGGCGCGAGCTTTGAGCGACGGGTTTCCGGGCCCGCTTCTCAATATAAACGTTCCACCGGGCCCGATTCGCGGCGTGCGCATAACAAGACAGGGCACGAAGATAATCAAGCCGACTATTATCGAGGGCACGGATCCCCGACAACGCAAATATTACTGGATTGGCGAAGAGTCAATGACGTGGAACGAGGAAGAGGGAACCGATTATGAAGCTCTTCGCCAGGGATTAGTTTCAATGACGCCATTGCGCAATGATATGACGGATCATCGCGCGCTGGAACAGCTTCGGCTCCGTGATTGGGGCACGATGCTGGAGCCGCTTCTGCGATGAGACCCGACCTTTCCCAACCCGCCTCTCAATTTTACAAAACGCAACGCGCTCGAATGGTACAGCTTCTCCGCGAACGCGGCATCCGTGATGAGCGGGTGCTTAGAGCGATGAACGAAATTCCAAGGCACCTGTTTGTTCCGGAAGCGATCGCGGCGAAGGCATACGGAGACTATGCTCTGCCAATCGGGAATATGCAGACGATCTCACAGCCCTATATGGTCGCGAGAATGAGCGAGCTGCTACGGGTAGACGAGCAATCCACGGTGCTGGAAATCGGCGCGGGATATGGCTATCAGACCGCGGTTCTCTCCTCCATAGCTGGACGAGTGTTTTCGATCGAACGGCTCGCCGATCTCGCTCGCGCGGCTCAGGCGAACATCCGGAAGATCGGCTGTTATAACGCGACCGTCAAGTGGTTCGATGGAACGATCGGCTGGAGCGAGCACGCGCCCTACGATGGGATTCTCGTAGCCGCGGGAAGCCCGGATGTTCCGGAGCCTCTTGTCAACCAGCTCGCAATGGGAGGCCGTCTGGTAATTCCAGTCGGAAATGAAGAACAACAGACGCTTGTTCGAATCGTACGCACCGAGCAGGGAATCGTGCGTGAAGATCATGAGCCGTGCGCGTTTGTTAAGCTGATCGGACGCCACGGCTGGTCCTCATGAATGCGGACGGTTTGAGCAAACGGCACAGACCCGTCCACGAAGAGTGAGCGAGTGATAGCAAAAATTATCGAAGCGCTGAGCGCCTTTATCATAGGAACAATCGCAACGCTCGGTTACTCGGGCGTTGTTTTGTTGATGGCGATCGAATCAGCCTGCATACCTCTTCCATCAGAAGTCATAATGCCTTTCTCCGGATACCTGATATATACGGGTCGATTCAATATCTGGGGAGTATCCATTGCCGGAGCGGTCGGATGCGTTGTCGGTTCTCTAGGCGCCTACTGGGTTGGTATGCGAGGCGGCCGGCCGCTAGTAAAAAAATACGGCCGCTACGTGCTCATTTCCGCTCGAGACGTCGATCTTGCGGATAGGTGGTTCGCCAAATACGGCGAGGTCATCGTGTTCGCAAGCCGCCTTCTTCCCGTGGTCCGCACGTTCATCGCTTTTCCCGCCGGCGTCGCTCGCATGAATCTCACCAGATTTATCATCTACACATTCCTTGGATCGTTCCCCTGGTGTCTTGGCCTGGCGTACATAGGCCAGCGGCTCGGCGAGGAGTGGAACAAGAACGAAGCTCTGAAGTCCTGGTTTCATCGATTCGACTTCGTTATCGGGATTCTTGGCGCGGCGGCGATTGCCTTGTGGGTCTGGCGTCATTTCCGTGGAAGACACGCGGAGCTCGGCGCAGACGGTTCGAACCCTGCCGGTTAGTGAGTCTGTACACGGGACAGCGCGTTGATTTTTCGTCGATTGAGAAAGCTCGCCGATGTCTGTTATCGGTCTAATTCAACACGCAGCGCTTCGATTGACTGACGCCTCGGGAGAATCGGGCCGGATTCTGCTTTCGCTATTCATAATGCTCGCTTCGGCCAAGCTGATGGCGGAATTGTTCGAGCGGCTTCGTCAGCCCGCGGTCGTCGGCGAAATACTGGCCGGCATAATCATTGGGCCGAGCGTACTCTCGCTCGTGCAGCCTTCCTCAGCGACGGAAGTCCTTGGAGAGATTGGGGTCGTCTTTCTGTTATTCACCGTCGGTTTGGAAACGCGGCCCGGAGATATAAGAAAGGTCGGTCGAATTGCTACGGCCGTTGCCGTTCTCGGGGTCGTAGTCCCTTTTTTTGCCGGCTGGGGTTTGCTTGTCTTATGGCCGGGCTATAGTGCTATTGAAGCTGTTTTTCTCGGCGCGGGAATGGTCGCCACTTCGGTGGGAATAACCGCGAGAGTCTTGTCTTCAATGGGTTTTATAGGCGCGGCGGCCAGCCGCGTAATCCTGACCGCCGCCGTCATCGACGACATAATCGGGCTGCTGGTGCTGGCTGTCGTGAGCAGCCTTGCGGAAGGGCGCATCCGCTATCTGCATATTGCCTTGACTGCGTTGATTGCAATTGGATTTGCCATTCTAATTCTTACCGTAGGCGGCCGCGCAGTGCGGCGGGTAAAACCGAGAGTAAGCTCGCTGAGGATTGATCACTCGTTCCTGTTGTTCGCGCTCGTGCTGTGTTTCGGGCTGGCGGCGGTTGCGGGAATGATAGGAATTGCCGGCATAGTTGGAGCGTTTCTTGCAGGGGTCGCTCTTTCCGAAGCCACTGATGACACGCGGCTCCATCTGCAGGCTGGAGCGCTCACGGAATTTGCCGCTCCGTTCTTTCTCGTGAGTATTGGGATGAAGCTCAACTTATCTATATTCCTGTCGCCGGCTGTGGTGGCTCTGGCTGCGGTCGTCACTGTTCTGGCAATCGCGACGAAGCTCATTGGCTGCGGCATCGGCGCGCTGACAATGGGCCGCAGGCGCGCGCTTCAGGTGGGTCTTGGAATGATTCCCCGCGGAGAAGTCGGGATTGTCGTCGCTCAGATAGGGCTTGCCTTGTCCGCCGTCGGCGATAAAATCTACGGAGTCGTGCTTGCAATGGCGGTACTGACGACTCTCGCGGCTCCGCCGTTTATCAAGATCGCATTCGCGCCGGAGACGCGGCTCCCACAAGATGATGATGAAGTACTAGATCAGCCCCTTGGCTGAGCGGTACTATCCGCTCGATCTTGCGTTCCGCCCTGAACCGGAACCGCGGCGCCAAACGGTGCAAGGACATCACCTTCATACAATACTTGATGTAGAAACAATCCGGAGGGCGGCGCGGTGTGAGATGCAATCATCTCCGCCGATGCGGCGGACGGCCGCTTCTCGTTCAACAAGCCGGCGAACTGTTCAGGAGTCAGTCTTCCGCGGCCGATCTCAACAAGCGCTCCCACGATCCGCCGAACCATCTTCCATAAAAAATGTGAGGCGGCTATGCGGATGAGCAACAGGTCGTCTTCAAGTCCAATCTCGATTCGGTCGACGACTACGATCGTGGATCTCTCATCCTCGTCTCTTTCGGACAACAGTGCGAAGTCGTGCCGGCCGATCAGGGATCTGGAGGCCCTCTCCATAGCCACGACGTTGAGACGGTCCTTAATCCACCATACAAAATGTTTTCCGAGGGCGGTTCGGCGAGTGGATATCTGGTAGAGGTAGGATCGGCCCATCGCATCGCGCCTGGCATCGAAGCGCTGCCGGCACGATTCCACGGCAAGGATATTGATGTCAGCCGGGAGGCGGTCGTTAAGAGAAATCTTCAGCTCGCGAGGGCTGCAACGAGCTTCAGCACGGAGATGCGCCGCTTGCGCGAGCGCATGAACGCCTGCATCGGTGCGTCCGGCGCCTCCCAGTTCAAAAGGACACCCGAGGGCTTCTCGTGCCGCTCGTTTTATCTCGCCTGCTATCGTGCGGGCGTTCTTCTGCTCTTGCCAGCCGCGATACCTGGTTCCCTCGTATTCGATGGTTAGCTTCCAGGTATTCAATTCATTCCCGTGGTTGGCTCAAACAGCGGCCGGTTGTTTGAATGCATATTATGAAGGGCTAAAACTTCGGGCCATTTGATCGGTGACATTTCTTATCGTATCCAGCGCGCCTCGCTTCCCGCTGAATCGCAGGATCCATACGCCGTCGCCGTCCTGCAGATAATAATACGTCGCGGCGTATTTGCGTTCTCCTTCGACGTAAAAGAACGACAACCTGATTCCCTTGAGCGGGCCGCCTCCGAAGGGCTCGTTTCCGGTCATTTCGAGACCGGCTTTGTAGACCTTCAGTGTTTCCTCCTCTTCGCGAACCAGATCCGCGACTGCACGTGTACCGACGCTCTCTTTGGTGATCTTGAGAAGACCTTCGGAACGATCTCGGTAAACGAACTCGGTTTTTTGACGGCCGACCGCATCGTTATAAGAGACCGCCCGCCAATCGCCGATCAGCAGTATCTTGAATTTGCCGCCGGGATCCTCGTACTGTTTATCCGCCAGAGCGGTAATTCCCAGACTGGCCGAGATGATAAGACCAGCGGCGAACAACAGAGCGAAGCGATTCATGGTTTCCCTCCAACAGTCTCAACTGCTCACTCGATCCGCTGATAGATCTGCATGATTCTAGCACAGCAACGCGCGAGACTACTCAAATTCCCAAGAATCGCGATTGAATTGAGATGACACGAAGCGATTGGTCTGAAGGTCGCTTTTTTTGGCCACTGAGTCGGGACTGTGGGCGGCTACGGAGCAGCTACGGTCGAAATCGGCGGCACCCTGAGTTTTTCCTCCTTTTTGCAGGCACTGTCTAGACAGCTTCGCCACGCCTCGCTCATCGGCGT
>Ga0209687_1000116_pt1 | contig 31199 bp, 22 predicted proteins | sample GraSoiAngelo_136_FD_185893 | JGI IMG/M metagenome (GOLD analysis project Ga0209687, IMG submission 185893) | Grasslands soil microbial communities from the Angelo Coastal Reserve, California, USA - 14_0929_09_20cm (SPAdes) (version 2) | ecosystem: Environmental > Terrestrial > Soil > Grasslands ...
TTTTGTTCACCTGAAATGTGTTCCTTTCTTGAATCGCAGCTTTCTTTCTTACACTTGAAACTACGTTCAGGAGCACATTTCAGCTACTCTCTTCTTGGATTTATTTTTCTATCACGCTGGTTTTAGGCCTAGTTCAGGTTATTCGAACTCAGCATCGCTGCCACGACCAGGCAGGGTAACTCTCGGGGGGTGATCATCGAAAGATTGGGGCCACCAACGTTGCCATAGTACGTCGCTGAGATTCTTTGAGCAAGTTGACTTGACAAAGAGTATCCGATTGCAGAGTAGGTTGCTACTCGCTCGGTAAGTCTCCTGAAGCAGCAGACGGGAAGAACAGTGATCGGGCGACGCGCAAGTGCTAACGTATCTCGCTTCTTTATAATTCGCCAACTATGCTACCGTTGCGCGAAAAGAGAAAGAAAACGCAACGAAGAATCCGCGAGGATTTGGTACTCAAATCACTGAAACTATCGAAGCCACAACCGCCACAGCCTTGCCAACCTGAGACGATTCAGTCCAGGGCGGTCGTGATATACACCCCACGTGACGGCCCACACGACCTAACCAGGCCCTAATCGGGTCCCCGCATCTACCTGCGTGCGCGTCAGGCGCGACTCTATTTGCGTGAAGGCTTGCGATAAGCCTCATAACATCCCATGATTCCGTTTGTGCTGAACGCCTCGCCGCGGTCGAGCGAAAAAAGATACTATGCTCGGGCCAACACGCTCGCGTTCCGCAGAAAACACTTTTGCGATTCTTTACCTAAGATCATGGCCATTTGCAAACAGTTCGGTCGGTGCGGAAAAGAGCAATGCAGGTGCAATAGCGGCCGTTTGCACGGGCCATATTACTACGAGTTCTATATCGAGGATGGCCGGCTCAGGAAGCGGTACATCCGGAAGGCAGATGGCGAACGGGCCTTTGCGATGTATTCGCTCTATCGCGAGCGACAGAAGAAGCGAGCCGCCGACCGAAGAGAATTCACCGAAATGAGCCGCGAGTTGAGGAGCATCAGCAGGATGTTTACCCAGTTGGATTCGCTGATTCCCTGATGGAGGTGGACGTGAGCAACGCACTAGCAAAGCCGAACGAGATCGAAGCGATCACCGCGTTGGCCGCAAAATCATTTGCGCGAGTGTTAAAGGTTGAACAGAGAGAAGGGCCGCGCGGTAGTCTCAGGCGTTATCGTTTTGAGTCCCTCGACCATGCGCTCAATGCCGCTCCGGAAGATTTGAGCTGGAGCATTCTCGGCGAACTCGAGGACTCCGAGCCTGGAAGCTTCGCGGCTCTTTGGGAGCAGACGAAGCAGTTTGCGCGAGACGAGCTGGAGAGCGGCCAACGTGCAACGGCCGTTGCCTGTGGGCAGGACAGCCCTCTGAACAGAGCCCGGTTCCTGGTCTTGCGCGAGAAGTACATCGACGAGTGGCAGCCGCGGAACGTGCTGGAGAGGCAGTTGATCGACGCAATCTGTCAGGCGCAGACAATCCGCGAGCACTGGATGACGCTGGCGACCGAGCGCGTCGTGACTGAATGCATGGTCGAACGCTTCACCGTCGAGCTGCATGGAAAACGTCGCGAACATATAATCGACGGCACCGAGTCGGCACGCGAGGCCCGCGAGGAGGCCGAAAGATGGGATCGGGTCTTCTTGAGGTCGATCCGCGCGTTGCGCGATCTTCGGCGGTACACCGCTGTGATCGTGAACAACCAAGGTGGACAAGTGAACGTCGCTACCCACCAAAGCCGACAAACTAACGTTGTGAAAAAGGTCAAAAAGAAAGAGGGATGAATCGGCCCCGACTGTGGGCCTGAGGGTGTGGTTCCAGTAGTTTCTACGAGAATGCTGCGGACCGACACCCCATGAAGTGGGCCTCAAACTGAGCGAGCCAAATTCCCGGCCCTAAAATGACAATTCGAGATCGGGCTGCTTGTCGGGCGAATCATATGAAGGGGTCATTCTTGCCGAGCGCCCGAGGCCGTTGATCGACTGCGACGGAAGGGGTAGATATATGGATGATAACGAAGGGTGTTACATATTCGTCCTGGTCTTGCTTGTGGTGGTCGCTATTGTCTGGTGGCTGGACTATCACCCTGGAGTCGCAATGGTTCTAAAGATCGCATTCGGCCTCGTCGTCGTGCTCGTGCTTGGCTTTCTCGGTGTCGTTGTGTGGGCGTTGATCCAGGATTCAAAGGGCCGATCGCAAACCCGCTGAACTAAGAATTGTGATTCGTTCGGCTAGTCCCGAAAAAGCCTACACGCCGTGGTGCGTCAAATCCATTAGCCATAGCTATCAATCTAAGTCTCGCCTTCTGGCTCAGAATCCCTGTCAGAACCTTTGGTAGACGACGAATCGCCGAACAATTCCTCGACAGTCATGCCAAGCTCGCGCGCGAGTTTTTCTCGGAGTTCTGGCGAACGTCGTTTCTTCCAGATGCAATAGGAGAGGGCAGACCGGCTGGTTTCGAGGGCCTTGGCGCCGGCCGTTATTGATCCCCATTTATCGATTACTTTGAACTTGATTTCTAGTGATCTCATTCAGCGTTCCCGTGTTCACGAATCGAGGACAGCTTCTGTCGAGCATCGTGCGGCGTACCAGTGCGCCGTTCGCAATGCGATTAATCGGTACTCCAACCAAAGGCACAAAAATGGCCGCGAGCCGGTGACGCCTTGAGCGGGCCGTCTGCGGGAGAGCTTCTAGTGGAAGGAAGCTATGACCGCAGTCACCGGCTCGCGACCAACCCCATACCTCTGCCTTGTTCGTTCCGAGCCCAACCTGTCAGCTATAGACCCGGCTCATCTCGCTTTACATCACCGGCCGCTTCAATCATCGGCTCGCCGCCGGGCACTTGATACCCATCGTATGACCCTCTCAAGTCTGAATAACCAACTGCTCAGGGGATGTAACGGCACACAGTGTAAGCGGAGGTCTACGTCACGTCTATGACAATGTGTGGTCCAAAACAATGATCGGTTGGCTGATGCTCCGATTCGTTGACTGAAACCCTGATCAGTCGGCCAGGACTCCGATCGATTGGCCAAAATCCCGCGAATCCGTGCGGAATGCCCAATGAAGGATGCCGAAATCTAGATCGCCATTGACCTATCCACGGTTCGCGTATCTGGCTCGGTAGTCACTGGGCGCTACGCCAAGCACTTGCTTAAAACTTCGCGCGAAGTGGCTCTTGTCTTTGATCCCAACTCGGGTCATCACTTCCTTGATGCTCAATGGCTCATTGCTCCGCAGAAGCTCGGCGGCCTTCTGAATGCGGCTTCGCTTCAGGTACTTCGCCGGCGACACCTTCATTTCAAGTTTGAACAAGTAAAGGAAGTGAGACTCTGAAAGATTCGCGCACTTGGTCAGGTCATGTAGCGAAATGTTCTTCGAATAGTTCGCCTCAATGAACTGAACCGTGCGTTGTATCCTGTGATCCATCGAACATACCTCGGCTTCAAATCGGTTTAGCTTTGGACTGCGACAATCCGGCACTTGGCAACGATAGTGACCGGCCAGATCAGGCGTGAATCGAGACAGACTCCGTCGGGTTTATCCCACACCTCGCCGAGACCGCCTGGGTAATCGGTCGAGGTCGCTCATCGCTCGAAGTTCGGCTGTATCGAGTATTGTGATCTTCCTGAGCCGGGTTTCGATGGCGCCGCATTTCCGCAGTTCTCTGGCTGCCGTGGCGACGATCTCGCGGTGGATGCCAAGCATCTCGCCCACTCGCTTCTGCGTGACGCCTTCGATCACACCCGTTTGGCCGGCGAGCTTAAGCAGCAACGCCGCCACGCGCGACTCATTGCTGTGACACTCGATTCGATGGAGGTCGGCTTCAAGCTCGTATAACCGTGCGCCGATGATCTTGAGCAGCCAGTGCGGATCAGGCGCGATCCACTGCCACGCCTGAACGGGATTCATTGTCGTGACGGTAACTCCAGACGAGCCCGCCACCGCTTCGGTGCCCAGCATTGTGTGGCCCATCTCCGGCATCTCTCCGAACACAGCGCCGATGGTGAGAGACTTAACCAGGTACTTATCGCGTGCGTGCCTGATCTGCACCCATCCGCGCTCGATGACGCACAAGACCCCTTCGCAGCGTATGACCTCGTTTGGTCCAAACTCTTGCTTTGGGAAGTGGTCAAATACTTGGCGGTGGGAGAATGGCTCGACTTGAATCAAGCCAACCGTCTGGGCGAGCCTTTCGGTTCGAAGCCTCTCCGGAGTCCCTGTGACAGACCGCCTTCTTTGGAGTCGAGTTGATTTGAATGTTATGGCCTGGGCCGGATCGTCGGCCGCTCCCGCAACAGCGGGACGCCGGGTCAGGGCGTCTCCAGAATCCTTGTCTGCGGCAGCGTTTTCCGGGTTGTACAGTGCATAGCCGTCTACTATCATACACACCTCTTTAGCGCCGGGCGTGTTTTGGGCCTAGAAATCCTGGCACGCCGAAGCGCTTGATTTGGTGAGAGGGTGGCCGCCACTTACGATGGCGTCCACCCGCTCATCGACTACTTGCTGACTGGATACACGCTTTCTGTCTCGGCGAGCACCCGCTCATCAAGCAGTCATTGTTCTTTGAAGAATCAGTACTGATCGAGGATTAAGCTGAGGGAGGTGGGCGAGGAGCCAGGCAGCTCTGGCTGAATTCAGAAGCGATTCGCGACGGCGGTTCAAACCGCAACCTCGTCTTCTTGAGCAAGAACGTTCGTACCGCCGCTCGCGCGAGTGCACGAGCGCTCAACACGAGCAGGAGGCTAAGGATGTTGATGCGGAGCGGTTTCCGGCGAATGAGCCTTTCGCGGAGCAGCGGAGCGCCGGCTGGAATTGAAATTGCCACGACGGATGGCGATGCTACTCGGCGCTTGGCTGCGAGTTCGGCCTGAGTCCTGTTCCAGTTCGGGTAGGCGGGTGCAAACGGCGTCGCAAGAGCGACGTTCAATGCCGCGTTCGCTTCGTCGAGCCTACCAATCTCGCCGAGTTCTACGGCGTAGCTATTCAAGTAATCGTAGAACGCTCCAGAGCAGCCTGCGACAGCTCGAACAAGTGGAAACAGGTTCTCGAGATCAGCAAGCGCGCGCTTGTGGTCGCCCTGAACGCTACGCTCGATCGCGAGGAACCAGTGCGAGTAAATACGCGTGAGCGGGTCATGCTCTCGGGCAGCCTTCAACGCTTCCACAAGCAACGGTACTGCTGCATCGATTTGACCGAGGTCATGATAAGTGAGTGCTAGAGCGTGTAGGGCTCGACCTCTGTATTCGGGCGCTACTTCTTCGACTGCTTTCCCGAAGATGCGCTGCGCGTCCTCGAAGTCACCGCTCTGGTGAGCGCATTGACCCTGGTAGTAGCGCGCAACGGCCTTCATCTGTTCGGGGATCGGCAAGCCAAGCATTACCTCGCTTATCCCGGCTACCGCGTCCATCTGTCGCGCTGCAAGCGCCCGCGAGACAACTGAGATGAGTTGATTGGCTAGTACTGTTAGACCTTCGCGCGTGTACGAGGCGCCTGCGAGCACCCGGTAGAGAATCGGTTGGAAGGCATTATTCGGAATTACACAGATTGCAGAGGCGGCAATACTGCGATCGCCGCCAAAGGAGGAACGCATGAGGAGATTGGTTGCTCTGTTTGCCTGTCTGGTCATGTTTGCGATGCCAATGATGACCCCATCAAGTCAGCGCCGCTCAGACAAGTCAGTCCCGTTCGCATCGGTGGCCTTTGCCGATCATGGCAGGCCAATGCCTTGCGTGGACTGCCCCTGTGATCCGGCCATAAATGACTGTCAGCCGACGACCGCCAAACGCGCTGGTTCCTCATCGAATCAGGCTGCTGCACCGGCCAGCGCCCAAGGCTCGTTGAGCCTGATAGCGCGCACGATGCTGTTTGTACTCGAGATGCTCGCGCGGAGCGGAGCTTAAATCTCCGCAACGAGGGTTTGAACGAATATTCTTGCTTGCGTGAGGCTTGGGGGGGAGCACCACGCCCGTTAAGTCTGCGTACGCCAAAACCCGTGCGGACTGAGTTATTGTCATTCGTGTCTGCTCAGTCCTGGGCCGATAAGCTATCACTGCGACCACGCCTGTAACAAGCGGTTTGCGCCCCATCGGTAAGAGAAATCGCTGTTACGAACGTGACCACTGGAGTGCGCTTCACGGCCGCACGATTAGTCCGTTTGCAAACGTGACAACGGATCGCGCGGCGTTCGCGCATCGCGACAACGGTGGGCACCGTTGATTTGACCTGTCGATTACCCTCTGGCCGGTTTCAAAGGGATGAGGCGGTACAAGTCAAAGTTTTCCGCGTGTGACTCGCGTGTGATGCCTTAAGGAAGCAACCGGGCCGCGATAGGGATTTGGAGCAGCACCGTCGTCGAATCGTAAACTGTAAATGTAAATCTGCATGCATCCTCTTCTGTGCTAAAGATGCGGAGAACGGGTGCTAATGTCGATAAGGATATGCTCCCTGAGCTAACCATTCGAATGCCTGTGCCTTCTCGGGAGTAACTAGATTGAGCACGTCAGAAGGATTCGTCTCATAGCGCCAATCATAGTCTCCAGGTTCACCCCCCTCACTCTCGAACTGTCTTAGGGTTGGAATGCTGCTCTGCCACAATGATACGAAGAGCAGGGACCGGCCCCCAAAACCATCCTCTAGTGCTTCGAGAACCCTCTTGCGCGATCGCTCTGCAAGCAAGCCTAACCCCTCATTCATCAATGCTGCGTCGTCCACTTCTTCGTTGAATTCGTCAACGGGTCCGACGAGGTGTCCGACTCGGAAAGCCGACGAAAGGTCGAGCGCCTCAGCCCAGTCGGAGTACTGCGATGCTACGTTTTCATCCCATGCAACGCAGCAGAAGTCGAGATAGATAATCGCATAGCACTAGGAATCTTATAGCGACTTCGTAGCGCCGGAGCTCGGTTGAGAATTGAGTCATACCCGCCTTACCGAGTAGCTCCCACGCTTCCTTAGCCCATCGTAGCTCTGGCCGGCTGGCCCAGACTTTAAAGGCGAGTTGGGCGGCCTCCTCAACGTCAGCCCAGACCAGTCTCCCGCCATCCGTTACCATGCCCTCACCAGGTTTCATAGACTTCTGATCCTGCAGCCAAACGATTGGCTGTCGTCCGGTGGCTCCATCAGGCTCTAATGGTGACGAGCAAATGCTCGCGCGCGCGGGTGGCCGCAACGTACCGTTCACACCTGTCACGAATATCAGCTTCGTCCAAGTGGTTCATCGGATCGCTCGCGTCCGCGCACGCCATCGCTACCGCACGGAACTCGAGACCCTTGATTCGTTTCATGGTTCCCAGTCGAACTCCAGCTTCATCCGAACCGGGATCCTCCTCGTGCGGCTTCAACTCAAACGTCGCGATTCCTGCCGCGGTCAAGGCGGTCCGAGTCGTCGACTTGTAGGGCGTCACGCATATCTCATGCGTTGCTAGACCGTTACTTTCCATCAGTGACTTGACCCAGGAAACAATGGCGTCCGCTTCTGCCTTACCGTCGCACTTCTCGATTATTGGCTCGGGTCCCTTAAACACCGAATGGTCTCCCACGGTAGTTATGACTCCGCCATCCAGATCGTCGATCTCAACGCCCTTGAGTATCCCTTGCGCGAACTGGCGAATCTGCTCGCTGGTTCGATAGTTGATCTTCAATCGACGCGACCGGCCACGGATATCAATACCGGCGCGGCTCATTGGTATTCTGCTCCGGTAGATCCGCTGATGGCCGTCGCCAACCAAGCACAGAGGATCTGGATGTTCTTCGCCTATCGGACTGATGGCGCGGATCAGTCGCAGTGCTTCGAGGCTGAAGTCCTGCGCTTCATCAACGAGGACGTGTGCATACCGCGCGAATCTACCCTGTTCGACTGCGAGCCGTGCTTCGTGGATTGCGCCTTCGAACGTAAGCATGTTGCGCTTCTTCAGTCCGCGCTGGAAGGCCCTGAACACAAGCCACGCCGCCCGTCGCTGTGGCCTGCTGATCCGCGGCCTGCCCGAGCGTACGGTAGACAAGTAGACTTCTTCCTCATCAATGCCGTTGGGCTCGATTACCTGGTCATATTCGCGCCGCAGCTCATCCTTTGGCATTGCTAGTTCTTCAGTGTGCCCCAGCCACACTTCTTCCCAAATATGGCCAATCTCTTCGTCTTCTGCGATTCGCCCCTTCCATCCCGCACGACTGCATATCGTTCTAGCAAGTGCGTGAAGGTTCGTCACCTCGATTCGACTCGCAACTTCGGGAGCAAGACGCTGCATTAGGTGCTTTATCGTGACAGAGAGATTCGTCGTGAACGTAGTTACCAACACGCGCTCAGCCGGATCGCTTAGGCCACGAGCTAGGTTCACGGCCCGATGCATCAAGGCCACCGTTTTACCGGTACCTGCTGCCCCAGTGACGTTCATTGGCCCCTTTGTTTTCCAGGTTACTAGCTTCCGCTGGTAGGGATGCAAAAAGATTCGCCACTCCTCTAGTGGTCCTTGAAGAATGCTCTTGAGTTCCTCCTCTCCCTCGACGAGGACCAAATCGAAGTTCGGCGACTCTTGAATCCTAGTGAAGTCCCCAGGGCTGGCTGGCGCAACCTCTTCAGGTGCCGGGGCCGCTCCTAGCATTTCGTTGAGAGCGTCATCCATCGTCATACCCGCTGCAAGTCCATACAGCACGTCTCTGCAGTCAGGCGGCAGGTAATCGCTGAGAGCATCAAGGCCGGTGTCGGAATGAATCGATCGTACCGCGGGTATAAGTGGCCTAGGCACACCGGCAGTAAATAGATCGTCGTCAGATAACCTGCTCAGCGCGTATTCCGTTGGCGCGGTCGTCGGCTGAGGCGCTGCGCTTGCTACGTTCTGAACTTCCTCAGCATCGAATACCTGAAACACGCCGGTCATCTCATGGACTTCGAAGCGTTTGTTCTTGGCCCACGCGTATGCTCGATCGTGCGCATCAATGTATACAAGCAAGTAGGTATCGCCCTTCTCCGGGGCTATCACAATCGCTCGGTATCCATCTGGCAATTTGGTCACTCCGCGAACCTTCGGGTCGAGCATAGCCTCCTTCAGAGGATGAAGACCGATCGCCTCCGAATGCGGATCGCGCTGAAACTCTTCGATCAACTCGGAGACTCTCTTCTGCACCTTGCTCGGCAACCGGTGAAAGTTCTTCAATATGTTCCGGTGCACCATTAGTCTTGCCATAATCAGACTCCTGAAAAACTGCTCGCGAGTTGGTCAACCAAGTGGCCCACACCTTTCGCCTGAAGATCATCGGGCGTGAATATCTTCCAGCCTTGCTTTTGCCACTGCGGCGCAAAGTTAGTTTGATCGCCTGCCAGAACCCCGACCGGGGGAACGCAGTTCGGCCACGCTAGTTCTGCGAAGGCATCGTCATTGATCTGTTCATTGAAGAGCTCGACTTGCGGAACCGCATCTGGTACCGGAAGCCCAGCGGCCGCCAGTTCTTGCACATAAGGTCGTAAGCTCGGTAATACGGCATCGAGAACCGCCTGCCATTCCTCCTCAAGGGTTGTTGCCGCACCTAACGGGATCTCTGGGGCTGTGCCAGAGAGGCTCTCGGAGGCGGTCCAAAAGAGAAAGTTCTCGCTAAACTGAAAGAGGTTGAGGCAGGCAAGGAAACGGCGCCATCGCTCTTCATAGTCACTACCCGTGCATTCCGCTTCCGCGTCGCCCAATCGTGCGAGCGTGATGACCTGGCTCTGCCGATTACTGAGCGCGTCAGCGACTGTGATGTAAGCTAAGAGATCCTGATTCAGGGCGGCCTTATCGTTATAGACCCATTCCGCACCCTGAGCATTCTCCAGGGTGCGCATTGTGCCGCTCACTCGCCAAGCATCGAGTGCGCTTCGTAGATCGCTCGTGTTGACTACGCGTTGGCTCGCGAGGAGCTGCAGCGGATAGTAGCCATGAAATGCGGCAAGCTGCGCCCAGCCCGCTGCGTGCGGGGTGTTGATGAAAGCCTTCAATTGTTCGAGGCCGTTTCGTATGATCTGGCGCGCGTCAGGAACCGTCTTGCCCTGTGCCCGAACTGCGTTGGCATATTGCTGAAGCATCTGCGCCACAGGTGCGAGACTAGTCATAACGTGCTCAGACTTGCCCGCGTCCAAGTCATTCCACGTGACATTCCAGACGTGGAATCTTCCACTCGCCAAAATCGCGCGCCGCTTTTGCATATCGTCGGCAAGCCGATTGGCGGGATGGCAATGGAACTGAAAACCGTCAGTGAAGATCGCCACAGGTTTGATTCGGTCATCATCGCAGCGCAGCAAGAAATCCGGCTGCGATTGCAGCGCCACGCCCTGGGCGCTTCCAAGTGAAGGCTGAAGCTCCAACTCCCACAGCCTCTCCGAACCAGGTAGCGAAAAGCGAAACCCTTGACCACCTCGAATGATTGTCTGCTCCCACGTGCCGTTCTTTTGATCGACAAAAGCGCGAATCACATCAACGAATTTCTTCTCCAGCATACTACCGAACAGTGAGTTTGGCTTGATTGCGGCTAGCTCCCGCTGTGGCATGCGCCGTTCACCAGCTTCAATCAGTTGCGTGAGCAGCGTGATTCCGCGCTCGCGACTTATTCGGTCAGCTTTGTATTGTAGATGATACGATCGTATGCAGCGATAACATCCGTCCGTGTCTTGCCGTGAAGGGTCCTGAAGCATCCGCCGGCAGACGCAGGTTTCGAGTGCGCTCTTCGCAAGCCTCAAGATTTGGATGATTCCTTCACCATCCCGAGCTTGAGCATCCTTCTCTTGATAAAGGGTCTTTAGATAGCCGGTGCCTCCCGGCACACCGTCCAGCAGCACAAGGTAGTACCGCCTCATCCCGGTGCCAGCATCAGGCATGATCTGCGGAGCTACAATCAAGTATGTTGGGTTCCCCTCAAACCTCAGTCGCAGGCCGAGAAGAATGCAAGCGGTTAGAGTGTCGATGTCGTCGTCATCCGCGATAGGCAGCAGGAGCCTTATTGCTTCGGATTTCAATTCACGATAAAGGAAGATGTGCTCCCACTGGAACGCGTCGCCCTGACGACCTTCTTGCTTGAGCTTTTCGAATCGCCGCCGACCAGTACAACTCCGGCGATGCACAACATCATCTGGCCGCGTTCCTGGTGGAATCACGATGCCGCAGCTTCGGCAGATCCTGAAGCCATCTTCAGGAACATACGTATCGGCGCCGAACGCGATGACACCTTGCTCGCCTTGATAGCCGACGTTCACCTCACGCATCACAACTGACGAGCGGTATTCGATCCCGAAAGGCAAGGCCTCGTCACCGACAGCTCCACTTGGCGCATCGCGCGTAAGATCCCAACTCAAGACCGACTGGTAATACTCTCGATTGCGTTCGTCACTGCTGTCCGCCGAAAGGCTCTCGTAGTGTTCCATATGGGAGAGCGCCTGCGAGCGGGCAAAGTGGATGAACTGGTGATGTTGCCCGAGGTCGAGCTGGCCACTCGCATCCTGATCGTGCCCGCATTGCGGACATGCAGGATTAGCATCTGGCCGACTCAGCTCGTCCACTAGACGCATATGCCCGCAAGCGCCGCAGATGGCCCATCGTTCAATTAGAGGCTGCTGCGGATTGCCGATGGCGATCTGTTGGATATCGAAACGCCGGCTATGAGTGTAGAAGTGATTCCCAGGCGCCAGTTCCTTCAACGCCGTCCCAGCCGGCCGCACGACTTCTATCGGCTTCTGCTCATCACCACGCCCTCGATACTTGTTGTAGACAGCTCCGTAGAACCGCACGCCTCGCTCTGGAAAGGCGTAGTTCGGTAAAAGTCCGTTGTCGGTCAGAATCTCAAGCGCCGTCGTCCTGCCAAAAGACGTCGCCCGCCCTTGAAGTATTTTCAACTCCTGTTCGATCTCCTGCCTCGCGTCTTGTTCTTCTTCCTCGAGCTTCCCTAACTGATCGCGCAGTCTCTTACGTGCGTTCTCGAGATCGCGCTGCATGCGCTCGAACTCGCCGACTGCTTGATGAATCCGTTGAAGCAGCAGCTCAGACGCCGTTTCGCTGATGAAGCGGTCGCGCGTGTCTGGTTGAACATTGATCTGAAAGCGCTTTAGGAAACGTGCACGTAACTCCGCTTCGTTTTGAGTGACCCACTGCATCATTCGCGGTATATGGCCGTCCGCTCGCGCCATATCCTCAACAAGTTGCTTCCCCGAACGCGGCAGATCCGTAAGCTGGCCCGTCTTGGTAGCCGAGTCAAAACAAAATGCGAGATACTGCCTGACTAAAACCGCAGAAGCGTCCAGCCAGCAACCCGGAGGGTCTACCTTACCCCGCAACATCTCGGCCGGCCTTCCGTAGAAGAACAGGTCATGCGGGCGCTGATTCACCACCGAGACGATCAGTGCAGTTCCGGTAGCTCGCCCGGCGCGCCCGATTCTTTGAAGATAACTGGCGGTGTTCGGTGGAATCGAGCACAGCATCGTGCTGGACAGGTCACCGATGTCGATGCCCATCTCCAGGGTGCTGGTACACGTCAGTACGTTGGGATCGTACGTATGCTCAGTGCTGGCAAAGCGTCGCTCAAGTTGCTCGCGTTCCTCGGTCGCAAGCAAGCCCGTGTGTTCGCGGGCGAAGACCCTACGCAGAGCACCTTTCCGATAGCGCTCCTGATAGTAGCGCTGACGAGAAGTGTATTCTTCAATTCGATATCTACCCTGATCTGCGTAGTACTCTGCGCTCGGAGCCCCATTCCACAAAACCGCTTCAGCAGGCGGACGTACCAATGAGCGCTCGCTCTGACTGCAAACCAGGTGAACCCGTTCCGCAGTGAGAACTGCCGCGTCAGCCGCAATCGCATAGAACCGCTTCGTCCCATCTTGATGAAGCTTCTTAAAGAGCCCTACCTCGGTGCCGGTCTCCAACAAAGCGTTGATCAAATCGAGTAGGCTCGTTTCGTCCGCGACCGGCTGATTGAGTGCGCGCCGCGCCCACACGACATGCCATGGCGAGCGACTGCCTTTGGTGGATGCAAGCACGTAGTCATGCCCGCGCTGAGACTGAGTAACCATCAAATGAGGTTTATAATGACCTGACGAAGGGAATGTTTCCCGTCCGGGAATCATCTTTCCGAATGGGTACTTGCCCCAAAAGCCACTCCTGGCGAAATCTCTCAGATATGGGTGATCCAAGGCGCCTCGGATACGACCGCGATAGAGGAAGCCATATATCCACAGCCTGAGAGAATCGTCCGGCAGATCCATTAGTGCTTTGTCGATTGCAGTCAGTCGCTCCCGGAGCTTCTCGATCGTCTTAACGATCCTGCTCTCGTCCCAGCCCAAACACGCACTACCAGTCGCTTCCATCGTGCGGCCGTGGGTCTCCATCAACCCGAACTCACTTGTGGCCTCCCACGAGAGCCTCTGTTCTATGTCCTTTAGAAGTCCTCTGGGCGGCTGGTTCGCGGCGCTATTATCTCGATACGCGACAAAGTCCGTGTACTCTTGAAGGTCAGGCGGCAGCAATGACGCCATGGCTTCGCGGATCTTTCCTCTCCATCCGGCTCGCTGCTCTGACCACCACTCCAACAACGCGTGCCCAGTATTCGAGAGCGACAGACCTTCGGCCCCGATGTCATCAATTGTGTGCTGAAGCGCTGTCCGGAAAGTGAAGTGATAGGTTCTAGCGGTGAAGAAGCCAGCGCGGTGTGAGGCGTCTTGCACACTGTCCGTGAACGCAAGGAGCTTCGGATCATCGTTCAGCGTCGATCCGAACAACTCGTCGATTGCCACACTCGAAAGTGTGGCGGACTGGCTTCCTATGAAGAACACCCCTTCTTTCGATCCACAATTCGGACAGCCCTGATCGCCGAAGGCTGCGCCGGTCTTCTCGTCCTTCGTTGTCTCCTGATTCACTTTGACCGCGAACCGCTTCGGATCGTTAGTCAAAGGGCACGGCCCGTCACCTAAGCGCAGAACGAGGCTCTTCGGACAGAGATAGTACCGCTGAAAGTCCAGCTCCGACTGCACTGCGGAATCTTTCGTCTCCTCGGAGCTGCTCCATGGACTGATGATGACGATGTTCGGACTCCGTTTCCCCTTGTACCCGAAATACCCGCGATAGATTCTGGTCGGGTCGGAGTCGAGTCCGATCCCCTGCACGCCACGCGCTTCAATCTTAGAATCTTCAGCGGGATTGTGCAGCGCAACCCAACCCGCTTCGCCGCACTCGCTACAATGAAACGTCGGCAGACTCGGATATTCCCGCACTGGTTCGTCGAGCCAATTGAACATCGGCTTTTCATAGACCAGCCGGCCTAGACGCCTCAGCTCGCGAATCCAAAGCTGCACTTGCGTGGGCACCAGCGGGAACGCCGTTCCGCTTCGCCGCTCTTTTGACTGAGCTACCAGTGCAAAGAAGGACGCACAAATCAGGCTGCGGTCATCGTACAGAGGATAGTCGTTGAACCCCAGCTCATTGCGCACGAGTCGTTCAACAAGGTCATTCCAGGTTAGCGGACCGTCCTTATTTATCTCCGCCTTCTCGAAGATATCAAGCAGGTACTTAAACAAGCGCCGCCGCTTCATCCATTCGCCCAGTTCGACTGCCCAAGCTTCCAAGCCCATCAGGAACTGGCTCTCGCCTGCGGTCAGTTCGTGATCGTCCTTCGCCAGAGCGCTGGTCAGAATCTCGGCTTTGTATTCGGGTGCACCCCAGAGCGCTGCTTGTCGCAAAGCGAATTGAAGCGCGTCCTCGTCGTCGAGAGGCGAGCAACCAGAAGGATTCGGCAGCGTCACTTCCTGCGGATCGGGGTGAACTATCTCCTCAACCGTCAGCCGGTCTTCGCCTATTACTGCATCGGCAGGAACATCTTCTTCAAACAGAGTGCTCGCAAATCGAGCCAACCGGTCACTGCTAGCTTCCTTAGCGTCTACCGAATCGTCGGCCTTGCCACCGGCTGTGTCTCTAAGGAGCTCGCGATCATCCAGCGTTGCGCTTGTGCCTACAACGCATAACTCGCCTTTCGGGATGTCGAGCCTCTCCTTAAGCCGTCGAATCAGACACGCAACATCGGCGCCCTGAGCGCCATCGTAGGTGTGAAGCTCGTCGAGCACCAGATAACGCAGAACACCTGGCTCGTTGAATCGCCACAGCATCTGGTCCTGAGGACGCAGTAGCAGGTAGTCGAGCATCTTGTAATTCGTCAACAAGACATCGGGAGGCTCCTGCTGCTGCACGTCGTGGTTGCTGATACCGTTATCTTCTCCCATCGCCTTCGTGCCGCTATCGGCGCTTGCGCCTGGATCGGAGGGGTCATAGCGTCCTGTGTAGTTGCCGACGCGAATACCGGCTCTCTTGAGCTCTTCTGTCTCCCATACTACTCTCGCGAAGCGTCTCTCCTGATCGGCGGCGAGCGCGTTCATCGGATAAAGGATGATCGCCTTAATGCCCTTCTGTTTTTGTCGCCTCGCCCGCAGACAGTGATCGAGGATTGGAAACAGAAAGCACTCGGTCTTGCCCGAGCCAGTTCCAGTCGTCACGATTGTCGGCTGCGGCCTTTGGTCTTTACTGGTCAAGCGGCGCCACGCGCGCGCCTGATGTTTGAAAGGATGAAAGCGGACCTCGAAGTCGAACGGTATGGTTTCATCCTCATCGGCGGGACGAAACGGCCGACGGAGCTGAACCCAGGGACCTTTGAACAAGCCGGTGTCGGAGTCGGTAAGAAACCGTTCAAACGCGCGATCAACCGCGGGGTCGCGGAAGTCGAAGGTAGACTGCAGGTAGAACAGTACCTGCTTGCGGATGTTTTCGGCTAAGTGAACCGGCAGCATCCTTGAAATGACCTCCGATGGCTCGCGTTGGTAATAGCGCGATCAATCTAGCTCTCGTCTTCCAACTCAGGATGCCGGCCAACGGCGTAGAGCACGGCGCGCGTATTGACCAACCCATCTCTGTTGAGTTGTAAGGTTTCCACCGTAGCCCTGCCGATAGGTGTTAACCCGGCTATTTCCAGGAAATCCTCGCTCCACGTAAAGTGATCGCGCCACCGCTCTTGACGCGGATTGAACAGTGGGACTGTTGAGCCGGACACCGGGTCTGTCGCCGAGGTTCGAGCCGCTTTGTGACCGTTGCACCCCTGACAGCTCAACGCAAGATTGTGTTCCAATGTGGCTCCGCCGGCGCGTCTGGGGACGATGTGATCAATCGACAAGCTCTGAGGAGAATACAGTCCAAGATACCGGCAGTACTCGCAACGGTTGCGCGCCCGCTCGACGACCAGCCGACGCAACTCTGAGGGAACCTGTGTTTCAGTCATGGTCCGGGAAGTGGATTCCAAGCCGGTTGATCACTTCGTCGAGAGTGATGCCTCTCAGTGTGGCCAATTCGGCCAGCGCGGCCAGCCGCTCCGCATGTAGGTTCTCCAACCGGTCAGTCATCCCGATCAACTCCTGCCGTTCCGCGGATGTAATCGTCTCGGCGTCGCGCCGGGTAATCAACTCTCTCAGCCTGGCCCGATCTTCTGCCGGAAGACCCTGGTTGATGCGGGCGAGCAATTCGCTCTCGTCCCCTGTCAGGTGTGGGGCGCGCCGCTCGGCTCTGATAGCGATCACCCGATCCACCAGTTGCTCGAGCTCAGGTAGGGACAACTGTTTAACCACCTGTATGAGTTCTTCCGCAGAGGCGGGATTCTGTATGTTCTGCATAATGTCTTTCCCTCTTGGGTTAAGGGCTACAAGCCGCATTATCGCACGGCGAGACGGAGGTGGCCATCTTGCTCTACCGCTCTCCATACCGCTGTTGAAAGACTTCGTAGGCCCGCGCATAGTCGGCTTCGCGGTCGACACCAGAGAAAGGAGGATAGAAAGTCTTTGTGACGCTCTTCAGCCCGTCGTCGATCTGCCACGATACCGTTAGCCCGGGCGCGGCAGGGTCGCGCGCGTCGTTGCCTGCCGCCTTCCATTCTTCGAGGGCAGCACGAACTTCTTTCCCGCCTTGATTCTTCCGAATTGTATTCGGTAGGCGCCGGCCCATAGCATCGTAGACATCGACCATTTCGTTCTGGCGCAATAAAGGGAATTGAACCCGATAGACGGTTAGCAATTCGTCAAGCGATAATCCAATGGCTTGTGCAACCAAAACATCGATCTCTATCAAAGCTAGCCGCCGGGCGAAATCACTTCGCAGCGGAGTTTTCCACTCCCACCTGTCTGGATCAAGGAGGTTCCACGGCAATTCAAATTCATGGCACAATCTGGGATCAGTGCTAGTCCACGATTCTTGGCGGATGGTTGCGTCGGCGACTCCCTTCCATAGATCGCCATAAGCGCGCGTCAAACAGTTGAGTCGAAGGCCGCGGGCGACAAGCGCAGCCTTCTCCTTTGACCTTATCAGAGGTATTTTCCCAAGTAGGTCAAAAGCGAACCACAATCGCCCACTAATCTTTATCACAAAGTCGACAACGATTGAGGCGCAGGTTGAGCCAAAACAGACCATCAGAGAAGTATCCTTGAAGGTGATGCTACTTATGGCATGTATATGACTTGCGTATAACGGTATTATTGCACCCAAGAACGACCTTTCTGAGTTAATGTTAATCATCTGACGGGATGCATAGCGGTAAAAATCCGTGACTTTCCAAGCTCCATCCGGCCATCTATTGATCTTAAGCTCCAGTGCTCCCCGATCCCCATTCGCATTGCCGGGACGATATACAGCCCGAGGTAAGTAATCTTCGCCGATTTCCATCAGGTCAATTTCATCGTAGGCATTCTTATTTGTGCAAGAGGTTCGTGCAGTGCGGCTGAATGGTGTGCTTACGAAGAGATGAGGACCAGAGAGTACTAAACCACTGGGTGTCAGTGGCTGGTATGAGGGTGAATCTTGTCGTGTTATGATACCGTCACGCTGCGCATTAGCTTCGTGAAACATCTCTGTAACAAAGTACTCTCCGTCTATATCGATCAGACACTGTGGGACCTGAATTATCTTGTCGATCACACCTAGTATCTCACGTGCATGCACCTGCGGCAGTCTGGCCTCTAGCGGCGGTGTTCGAGCTTCATCCAGGAGCTTAGAGAAGACTTGAAGTTCAGTTTCCGTCATTCTCACGACGCGATGGATGTGGGGCCGAGTATCCCAACGGCCATCATCAGTCTTAATTCCAGGTACTGGTTCGTCTGGCCTGTTGTGAGTGAGGCTGGCCGCGATCGTCTGAGGGTGAAAGAGGTTACAAATCATATGAAAATTTACGTGGGACTTGGGTTCACCGGAATAAACCGACAAACAGAAGCGAAGCCGGCCGTGATCATTTGTTCCTGAGAAGAGATTGAGTTCGTTCTCGAATTGATAGTAGGCACGCAATCGCGGGTATACTTCTGATCGTAGCTTTTGTCCGTTCGCATCATTGAAAATCCCTTCTGGATGAAGGTAGGCGACTATTCCATTCTTACTGAGGATGCTCCAAGCTCGCACAATAAAGTTCTTGTACAGATTGGTTTGAATACCTACTAACGTGTTGTACAAGCGTCGTGAGTTAAGAAAGACACCACTTCCCTCTAACTGCCGGAATTGGTCCGCATAAAAGCTACGAGACTCTGTACCCTCAATCAAGGCCACACGACCTTTGTTGAACTCAGCGCTTCGCGCCTCACGTACTCCAAGCAACGGCTCAAGCTCACAGAGAACTGCGGCATCAGCCCATCCCGCCTTTATCCACGGTGGATTTCCAATGATCAGATCGAAGCCATCTCCGTGAGCAAGGGGTCCCAACACTTCTGTGAAGACCAGTTCCCATTGGTGAAACATGTGTTCGTGCGCCCTATCATGCGTAACACTGAACCATGGGACGGAGTCGGCGAGCATTTTAGCGTCAGGCACACGCCCCTCGGCGGCAGCAAGCAATGCATCGATCTCGAAGCCAAGCCGCGCGCTTACGAGCGACCGCTCATTCGGACCGGGCGGTTCGTCGCCCAGCAGCAATCTGACTGATGCCAGGAAGGCTTCACGCGACGGCAAATCAGTCACCCGGTCGAGCGGCCAGAACCACAAAGCGCACCAGGTATCCATCACAAGCTTTAATCGCTGAAAGCTGCCGCTGGCGGCTTCAAGCTCCGCCCTAACCTGTTCCTGCTTTTCCAGCGACGGCCCCTTCGCAATCGCCGCAGCGCTGTTTGAAAGCGTAGGCCATACGGTCGCCGTAGAGTCGGTCTCTTTGAGTGCGCGGGCGCGTCGTTCGGAATATCGCTCCCACTGGCGGTCGATCAAATCGCAAATCGCGACCGCCTCCTTGATCTCGTGATCCGACCACTTTGGTTTGACATGCTCTTTGAGCCACTTCTTTGCCGAGCCACAACGTTCCGGCCAGAACTGACGCATCAGCTTGTCAACGTGAGTCGGAATCATTTCTTCGTCAAAGACTAGGAAGTGGTAGATCTCATTCTTGCCACGCTTCTCTCCCGGCTTGAGCAGTCGAGGGATATCCCCACCGCTTCCGATGTGCTTAGCTTGTAGAAGCTGCTTTTCGGTCCACACCGCGCGGCGCGCGCCAATCAAGCTGTTGCCGCTGCGCAATCGCAATCCAAACCAAGGCGTTGCCCCCGGTCGATATATGTCTCGTCCTCCGCGTTCATCCTTCTTTAGTAACAGCCGGTGTATGCTGCCGAGCCAAAGCGAGAGCGAACCTAGTTCGACTGCTGTCGAGTTGAGGTCCACTCCGTAAGCGTTGCGCGTCGCGATGAAATGCTTAACTCTCCGTAGCTCGTCGCCGTATTGCGCCGGCTCGATGGTTCTGTCCAGTTGCTTCTGTTTCAGCTCGAGATAGCGGTGAGCCAGTTGCTGCGTGGCCTCATTCAAGAACGCGCCGCTGCCCATCGCGGGCTCGCAGATCTTCAGGTCCAGAATTCGGTCTGCATCATCGGGGCAGTAGTCCTTGAGCAACTCGCGAAGTGCCTCTTCCACCAGACAGCGGGCGAGCACCTCGGGAGTGTAGTACGACGCGCTCTGTTCGCGATCAATGCCGTTCAGGTGGAGTATGAATGTACCCTTAGTGTAAATTCGAGCCTTGCCATCTTCGAGCCGTTGGACCTCGTCATTGTTGAATTCGCCGATTCGCTCTTTCGAAACAAACCATGTCGGCGTTTTCTTGTCTAGAAAGTCTCCGCTTGCGGCTTTGACGTGAATCAACTCACCATCGGCAAACATTCCTTTGTAGGAAAGAAGCCCTTCATAGACAGCGCCTAACTGGTTGATGCCCAACTCGGCATAGTTAACTCGGCCAATGGTTCGTGAGCGCTCGTCTTTGCTTAGCGAGAGACGTCCGATGACGCGCTGAAGACAGCGATTGGAGAGCCGCCCGCGATTGAGCAAAGGAGTGCTATCAGGCGCGAACAGTGTTGCAGTCAACGGACGTATCCAAAATGTCTTGGCCTCGGCTGACATTCCGAGGGTGAATTGCTCCGTTGCATTCGGATCGAAGTCCGGATGGAAGCCCTGATGAATCAGCCTGAACAGTTGCTTCAAATGCTCGTGAAAGTACGTGCCGCCCTCGGTCGCGGCAGTCAACGGGACCTGTTCTAAATCCCGGAGCGATTCGAGGCTATAGCCCAGCCGATAAGTGTCGTCGTCGATCGGGAGGATCTCAAGCTCGCCACCACGGGCCTCTGCATACAGACAGAACAACAGGCGGTAGACAAACACCAACGCCTCGCGCTTGAGGTACTCGGGGGTAATTTCGTAGGTGCCGTCATCGAGTTGTTCCAGATCAACCTTTATTGGATCACCATTCGAACGCAGATCATCAGGCCTCAGACGCAAGAGGTTCCGTTTCTGGCGTTCGGTTCGATCGGTGGCCCATTCGTTGACGAGGAGCTCGATCGCTTCACGTACGGCGTGCTGCAGATTCTCGGTAACTCCGTGGGCGAAGCGGTGACTCTGTTCTTCGATTCTATCAAGCAAGACCTGATCCGACTCGCCGCCCGGACAAAGTGTCTCTGCCGAGATGAACGCCGCGATGTGATTGAAAGTGTCTCTCTCCTTGCGGCCGAATGCGTCATCGAGATCGAATGAAAGATACCGGCCCTGGGCGAAGGTGTTACGGTCTAGCAAAAGCACCTGACTGCCCGCAAGAAAGAATATCCATCGAGGCCCGTCTTCTTCGGTGAACACACGTGCAATGCATCGGCTCCAGTCGCCCTCGCACAGCGAGTGCTCTGACGCATTGGCTAGTTGCGTCTTAGCCGGCGCAAAGCCGAGCGGGTCTTCGCTGGGCACCCCTTCCCTCAGGCTGCTATCAGGAAGAGCAAAATGAGTTTCGCAGATGACCAGCCATGGTCGGTTGTAGCGACTGACGCTGCCCAACGCCGGAACAAATTTCTTTTCACCCTCGACAGGAAAATCAGAGCGTTGCAGACGCTCGTAACCAAGGGCTTGCAAGAGGTGACTGTGCCAGCCAGCCACTTCGTCGCCTGCAAGGGAGCGCCGCGCTGGGCCTTCTTCGTCGAGAGCCTCGGTCTTGGCTCGGAAATAGAGTTGCGCCAGGGATTGCAGCCTGCGCGGCGACGCGTTCGACCCCTGCTCCTTCCATTCGGCGGTGAGGCCAGCGACGTCTTTGGAGAAAGTGCTGTCCAGATAGTGTGACGAGTAGTATTCGCCAACATTAATGATTGACGTATCCAGAGGCATTCAGTTCTTACCTTCGATAACCAGGAGCAACTGCGTAGACGGTTCGGCCACAGCAGTGAAATAAGTGTCGCGCCAGTTCTTCGCGCGATCAGCCAGATAAGCTTCCATGTCTTCGAGTTGTCTCTTGTATCCGCGGGCGCGCGGATGAGTCTCGCCAAGCTGGTCAATCTTCGATTCCAGCAGCTCTCGTCGTCTAGTTTGCCAATTGCGCAGTCGGCGTTCTTCAACGCGAAGGGGCTTCTTCAGTTCGTCCTCGCGCTTCTCGCGCAGCACCTTCATATGTTGCAGACTGGTTTCCACCGCAGCGGGAATCAGTATCTGTGCTGCTTCCAGATTCCCGGACTGGCCCTCGTTAATCAACCGATCAAACCCCGCCGCTTCGAGCGCTTCGCGCAACGACCGATGCTGGAATGTTCCCCCCTTGCGGAACGAGATAGCATGGGCATCGACTACGAGCGGAGCGCCGGCCCGAGAACTCACCTGGCCGATGAAGCAAAAGCAAAGCTCGCCGGGATCGAGGTTACGTGACATTATCAGAGGACACTCGCCGCGCTGCATAAGCATCAGCAATCGCTCGGTTATCCATTGGAGAATCGGGTGCTGGTCTGAGCACAGAAGTTCTTTCGACCAATAGCCTGACGTGTTACGCGCGGCCTTTATCGCCATCTCTACCTGCTCGGCATCATCGGTGAGTCGAAACTGATTATTCTCGGGCCAGGACTCACCCGGAATCGCCGTTGATCCGAAGATCACGTCGCCTCGTTCATCGGGGGCACCAAGGCGCCGCCGGAGGTCCTTTGGAGCCGTAAAAAGAATCAGCTTGCCCGCTTCGTCTACCGGCATATAGTCCTGATTGCTCTCAGCCAGGAACCGGTAGCCTTCCAGGAAAAATCGTTTGTCGCCGTAGAGTCGAAGGCGTGATGTCTCCTCGACTGCAACGTCGGCGGGTGGGGCCGTTGGTTCATCGGTCTCGCCGAGTAGGAACTTGAGGAAGTCCGCTTGATGCGCAGGGTTCGCGTTGCTTAGCATCGCTTCGAGGTCTGCGGCTTCGGCTGTAGCTGATGTGGCGGGCTTCTCAAGGACGTTTATGTTCCCCTTCAATAGACCTGCTTCAGCTATGTATCGTTCTTCGGCTTCGGGATCGTAGAGTTTCAACACTGTCTCACCCTGACGAGTTGAGCGGTTTATCTCTTCAACTTTAGTGATGAGCCTCTCGAATATTGTTTCGTCGCCCTTCAGAAGAACCTGAGTTGTCTTTACCATGAGGTAGCGGAGAACTGGCTTCTCCGTTTGGCCAAACCGGTCTATTCGGCCGTTGCGCTGGATCAGAGTGATGATCGACCAGGGCAGGTCGTAATGGATGATGTTGTGACATTCATGATGGAGATTGACGCCCTCGCTCGCAACGTCTGTCGCCAGCAGCATTCTAATCGCCGCCGATCCGGTGCCAAACGCTTCGATGGTCTTCATCAAATGTATATCGGGGCAGGAGCCATTAATGGTTGCCAGTGCTTGTTCTGGCTGATCTTCAAACTTGTCGCTGTACTTCAGCTTGAAATCAGCAGCCAACGCTGCAGCGAGCGCGTCTTGCGTTTCACGGTATTCAGTAAAGACCAGTACGCGCGGGCTTGATGCCGACCCGTCCCAGCCCAGGTCTTTAAGCTGTCGCTTGAGTAATTGGTATCGAGACGACTCGCGAAGTGCCAGTTTCAAGAGCGCGCCGTCGATGCTTTTCAAGTGCGGCAACTCAAGACTGTCGGCATCGCGAGCCTCGACATTATGCATTCGCTTCTGCAATGTGGAGCGGCAGGATTCAGGGCTCGAAAGGAACTGCTTGTAGATACCGTATTGCAACAGCGGGTCAATCTCATCGTTTGTTTTCTTACTTCCGGTACTCGCCTTCCGCAGTTGAGCCAGCACTTCGAAGACCTTTTCTTCCGCTGGCGTCGCAGCAATGGTCGTCTCTGCAATTGGAACAAGCAATCGATCCGTGAGATTTTCGCCGGCGTCTTCGCGCACATCCTCTTTGAAGCGCATCAAGAAGAAACCCTTGATGTCGGCCGCTTCGTACCCGCGGAGGTCAGGATCGGGAATCGCCGAGGGATCAAGCAGCGAAATCAAGCGTCCGAATGTTTCGCGCTTTCCGTTGTGGGGAGTCGCCGTCGTAAGCAGCATACTATCAGTGCGGCTCGAAAGAAGCCGGGCGAGCCGGTGGCTAAGATGCCGCTCCGGGACGCTCGCGCCAGCTACGTTGTGCGCTTCGTCGATCACTACACAATCCCAACGAGTGTTTTCGAGAAAGTGTCGATAGCTTCCAACATTCTTCAGCGTGTCCATGCTGATGATGATGCGGTGATAAACCTCGAACGGGTTCTTGTTTGCCGGGATTCTCAATCTCAAACGAGCTATGCCTTCGGAGTCGAGACGTACGAGAGGAATGCCAAAGCGATTCCATAGCTCCGATTGAAATTGCGTCAGCATTGATTTCTTCGCCAGCACCAGAATTCGATTTGCACGTCCTCGGCGCATCAACTCAGACAAAATCATCCCAACCTGAATAGTCTTGCCAAGCCCGACAGCATCGGCGAGCAAGAGTCGAGGCCTGAGCTGCTTCAACGCCCACTCAACTGTCTGTGTCTGAAACTTCATCGGCTGGAACGCGCCCATACCAACGAGGTCGGGAGTAATTCCCGTTGCGGGCATCTGTCGGAGTTGCGCCTCCAGGAACAGCTTCGACAGCCGGTAGCCACTGGAGGAGTCCTTAACGAGCTTTGTGTTTCGCGGGTCAACAGGTTCGATCCCGTCGAGCTGCGTCAGGAAAATTGCTTGATGCCCGCGAACTAGATCATCCGCTCCGACACAGTGTACGGCGTGATGCCGATGAGCGTGATCAGAGAATTCGACCTTAGTTATCAGCCATTCTGCATCACGACAGAGGACCCGCATGCCTGGTGGAGGGCTACGCCGTTAGACATCGTCGTAGTCCTCAGGGTTAAGGCAAAGCTCATCGAGTTGAGCAAAACGAAGACAGGAGTTCAGCACCTCCGCATCGTCCTCGAATCCAATCGGTGAGCTGAAGTCTGGTTCCTGATCGTCGGCCTGCGCGAAGTACAAGATTGCTGCGGCGAGCCAATGGCGCGCGACCATCGACAAGTTTTCCCACTCAGAAGCGGCCGCAATAATCGAGTCGCGGATTGCCGCCGCCAAGCGCACGTTGTTCAGGCGGTTTGCCTGATAGATTCTGGAGGCGCGTTCCAAATGGCCCTCGGTCAAATTGAGTAATTCATCCAATGCGAGTGAATCTGCGGCGCGCATGTATTCTTCAAGGCGAGCGAACTGTGACCGGCTTAACCCAGATGGATGCAACTCTAGCTGTTCTGTCATTCGGACTATTCTTCTCCAGTTTCCGCGAATAAATTCAACCTTCCACAACAGAACCAATTCTGGCGAAATGCAAGTCTAGCGACGCGACAGCGCCAGCACGCCTTATAACGCTTCGGACTGACTCGAAGCTTCTAGTGCTCGACACGCCCCCTCACGACAAATCGCGCACCGAGATGACATTAGGACTTCGGGCAGAGAAGTTCATGGTCAGAAGCGGTCGAAGCCTCCGGACCAAATCGCCTCCCGGTGCGTGGGAGAAAGCATCGCGGTCGCCGATGATTATCAGTTTACCTTTGGCCCTACTAATAGCCACGTTTGTAAGCCGGTCACCAGTGGCTTGGCGATACAACCTTCCAATGCTATGGTTTCGCGTCTCAACGAGATCCCAGATGATCACGTCGCTCTCGGATCCCTGGAACGCATGCACAGTACCGACGTTTATCCGCCGTGCGGCTTCCTTGGGTAGTGATTCATCCCTCAGCCTCTTAATTAGTGAAACCTGTGCGCGATACGGAGTTACGATTCCAACTGAGAGTTTTTCATCCTCCTTCACGCACGAGTAAGCAGCCTTCACGGATTCTTCCGCTGATCTCTTGTTGCACCGTGATCCAGACTCGGTTTGCTCGACGTGGCTCCCGTCTTCCTTAAGGAGCAATACGAAAACAGCCGCAGTTCCTGGGAGTGGCTTGAGTCGAGTAGCAGTAAGCGCAAGAGGCGGCACCGCTGTTCTAAGTTTACCTTGATAAAAAATATTGTTAATAAGCTGACATATACTTTCGTGCATCCGCCGTTGAGTTGTGAGCATCGTCAGAGCTGGATGCGAGAGCTTGTCCGAAATTCCTGTCAGGTCGAACCCGTTACGATGTAGCCAACGTTGCGCTAGCTCCGACTTGGACAGCGCTATAGGTCCGAGCTGTTGGAAATCTCCCGCTACCACAAATCGGTCTCTAGCAAACAATCCCATGCACATCAGGTAGGGTATTGGCATCATGCTCGCCTCATCAACAACCATGAGACCGAAAGGCGAGTCTGCAAAGGCGGGCTCAAGACAAACTTGAACTGCAGTTGTCAGAATAATCTTGGCTTCGTCAAACACCGCCCTCGTCAGTGCTCTAAGCCGCTCCTTCAAATCGTTGATTTGCTTCTGACCGAGTGCTCTGGCGTGTGCGTCAGCGCGAGGAATGTCCGCATGGCGCTTCTGAGCTTCATGGAGTTCCTTCCTGGTCTCTTGTATCTCACTACGCCTCGGAAACAGTCTGGACTCACCACTGACTGCCGGAAGCCGAGGGTGACCGAAACGAAAGACGTGACCATCATTCAGGAGCGCGCGCCCAGCAGGTCCGGCCTGTTCGAGGGCGTCCACGACGCGGAGGGCTAACTGGTCGACAGCTACGTTAGCAATTGCGGTGGCGACGACTTTTTCATTCGCAAGGGCGGCATTCGCAATGAGCCTTGCCAAAGCGTGTGTCTTACCGGTTCCTGGCGGTCCCCAAACAAAAGTAACGTCTTGACCGAGGCAGGTAGTTACTGCAAGTAGCTGTGACTCGTCGAGTCCCTCAGGTGAGACGATGCTCGGCCAGGGTCTCCCAATCGGCTCGAAGTCATTCTTCAACAGTCTCAAGGCCAAGCATTGAGCGTTTGCAGCAACAAGCGAGAGAGTTGCTTTGACTATCTTCAACAGTTCATCCACGAGCGGCTCGATGACGAAATCAGTGAACAGATGACGTTGCGATAGCGCTCGATCGGTTTCAAAAATGATCGTAGATCTAACTGCATCGTAGCTGAGAAGGGTAGCTTCGATAACGCACCGTTCCACGAAATTTGGCCAGCGGAGGCGAATTCGTACGCCCTCTGGAATCGGGAGTTCTGTGTCGCCCGGAAGCTCGACTACCGCCTCGTACAAAAAGGCTCCGTCTGATTGCTCCGCCACTAGGTAGGCACCGAGGCTCTTGATCGGACGAATTCTCATTTCTGCTTGTACGGCACGAATCTCGTCATCAAGCGCTCTACACATCTCTTCGATTGCTTCTGCGGGCTCAAGTGTTTTGGTAGATTTCGGCTTTCGATCCAGCAGATTTGGATAATCGCGCTGAACAAGACCCCAATTTACCTCCCATTTGTAACCGGTTCGCGATGGAGGCCGGAAGTACACAATGAATTCGTTCAAAGTGCGACCCACGAGCCCAGCGTTCCGAGAGTTCCCATTGCCAAGGGCAATATTTGCGATCTGCGGCAAGGTTAGCCCTTCGCCAGGATTCGTTCGCCGGCGCCATTTGGCTATTATCTTCTCGAAGATTTCCTCAGTATTCATGGGCCGCTTTTTAGGATGGAAGCGTTATTCCTTCGATCAGAGTCCCGGAGGCGCGAGACAGCGAGTCAAGCCAAAGGTGCCGGCCCTCTCGCTGCCGTCGAAAAGTACGCAGTCAAGCGAGACTAAACCCAGGCGGGCGGGTTACGTGCACCGAGAAGGCCAATGATATGTAAGATGTTACTAAGGATCAAGCTAAAGGTCTTTGGTCTGGCGGAGGCACTCTCATTCGATTTGGTCGGTGCAGGTATGAGGTCTGGCGATTCCCAACAAGGCGCCGGGCATTGAGAATCTCCGATCGGTGACATTCGCTTTCGTGGCTTTATCCACGTGAAATTGAGAACCGTGGGCGAGGCTTGTGAGACCTGTCACTCCCACAATCCCTCAAATCGGGTGGCTGCGGTTCGCGTGTAGCGCACCGTATGAGCAATGTTCTTGTGTCCGAGGTAGTCCTGTACCAGTCGAGTGTCAAAGCCGCGATTGGCGAGGTAGTAACCGCAGGAGTGCCGCAGCATATGCGGATGAACGTGGAAGGCCAACTCGGCGCGCTGACCGATTTGAACGACAAGGTAGTTAATCGACTGCCGTGTCATTGGCCCACGTTCACTCAGGAAAAGGTAGGCCGAACTTGCATCACTCCGTTGTTGACGTTCGCGCAGCCAAGCACGAATCGCGCGCAATTCGTCGCCCTCTACAGGCTGATGCGTCGAGAGACTTCCTTTTTTCCGCCTGACAAATAAACGTGAGGTTTCCAGATCGAGATCCTTGAGCTGGAGCCCGATGAGTTCAGACACGCGCAGCCCGTGCCGGTAGGCCATCAGCATCATCGCGTAATCTCGCGCCCCGTGGCGACCTTGCTTGGCGGCGTCGAGAAACCGCTTGATTTCAGACTCAGTGAGGAAGTCTTTTCCTCGGTCATCAACTGTCTGCTTCGAGGCACTCTTTACCTTACGGCGGTTGGCCGTTGTGCTTTTGGCATCGGAAGAGCCTGATTGCATTGCCTCGGTCTCGGCCGACTCTTTACCAAAAGTACATTCTGTAATGAGTTGGGGCCGCTCGGATTCAATCTGATCATCGGCAGGAAGGCTGGCTATGACCGCTGGTTCGACGCTCTTTGAGATAACTGATGATGGCGATGTGGACATTTTACTGAGACTCCGTTTGTTGGTTTACTACGGTCGAACGAGTGAGGGCCGCGAGCCCTCCGTCACTTCTTCGGCGTTTACTCGGTGGATTCACATGAATCGGGAGAGTATCACAACAGTGATAACACGTCAAGATGGTGGTCTCTGTGCTGTCTGTGATTCGAGAGCGACTAGGGCTATTGTCGGGCGCATGAACGGGTAATCGGCGCGAAGTGTGGCATTGATTGGTCTATCTTTCTTGTGATATATCTCTGCCTATTATGGCGAAGTTATTGGTTCGAGAAGTTGCAGAGCGCGAGGGAATTCGCAACGCCCTGGCGCTTGCGACTAAGGCGGGCATTCCTTACGCGAGTGTTCACAGACTGTGGCTCGGCACGGCGAAGATGATCGGGCTCGACACTATCGAGCGCTTGTGCCGTGCCCTCAGTGTGCGACCGGGCCAGTTGTTCGAGCTGGAGTCTGAGTTGTCGCTACCGGCTGCTGGTTCGAAGGCGAAAGCAGCGCAGCGACGACGCAAGCGATAAGCAAGAGCTTCGGCTTGCCTAACTCGCGGCTGATCACCGCGAGGACAGCGGCGTTTTCTCGAGCGCTGTTGGCGAGCCGGAACCATCGAGATGCCTACGAGAGGGCAAAATGGCAAAGAGAAAGAGGGCAGCCCGGCCGCCCGGACGCCGCTCCCGTACGACGAAGAACCTCGGGGTTCTGCTACCAGGCGTACCAGACTTCGAAGAAATACTACGGAATCCTTCAGCATTAGCACCGCTGCCACCTCACAAGCATCCCTGGGATGACTTCACAGTTGAGTGTGAAGTCGGCACGCTGCATTGCTCCTTCATGCCCGCTGCTCCACATCCTGAAGGTTTTAGCGGGCCATTCCAACGTCACTTCGATGAACACATCGGCTTACGAGCTTCCTTTAGCTACAAGGTAGAACACCACAACGGTAAACACGGGGCGGGTTGGTTCCTTCGTTACGATCGCAGGGAAGACGGTGGCTGGGCTGAAACAAAGGAAGAACTGACGAATTGCGCCACGGAGGACGAGGCTAATTCAGCGGCTTGGCAGCGGCTAGCGGAGATTGACACCGAGGCCAACCGCGCCGCAGTCTCCTTTCTGAGTGGACCAGCAATGCAGGAATTTCTTACCGGTCTAGCAGGTCAACTAAGTTGGGCCTTGGATGATCTTCTGAAATTCTCCTGCGATTATACGAAGCTCTTCTACAGTGACACGCGTTTTTCCAGGCAAATGGTTGCGAGAATGGCGCAGGACGCGGAGCGACAGCGGCAAGAAACGATGCGGGTGCTCGAGGAGCAAACGCGGAACGCCGCTGATGAACAGTCGCGTGAGGACTCGCAGCGGGCTCTCGATTTTCTCCGAAGCCAAGAGCCCTACGAGTTCTATCCCATCAGCGGCCTGAATGTAAGCGGTCAGATAGTCAAATTTCCGCCAGTGGACGCGAGCAAGCTCAGGGACGCCGCGTTAGAACGGGACCGGACACGTCGCATGAGCCAATATAAGATTACGCGTGGTGGTGCAAACAACATTCGGGTAAGGGCAAGCGTGAAGGAAAGGATGGCGCTTGATGAGGTTTACGAAAAGCTGCACCTTTTGCTGAAGGATGCGCGAGCCACCTATCGGATGTTCAAGAAAATGGGATACGCCGACTGGTTAGAGCGGCTCACGGGCGCTTACAAGGAGGTCGATCGCGATCTTCTCGAACGGACCCCGACTGCTAAGCCGTCTGAACTCGCAATTGAGGCCGCCGCTCGTAAGGCACTGGGTAGCTACACGCCATTTAGCACTAGCCCTGGGCGCCTCATGAAGCTTAGATTGCTCACCTCGCCTAAACGTCCGCCGAGAACTCAAACAAAGTAAAGGCGGTGACGTTCAATGTTCTCCTTTGAATAACCGCGAAATCCTGCCATACATTCGCATTCAAAAATATTCCTTCCCCGATAGTCGACTCGCTCCAATGGCATCTCTTACCCTTTGGGCTACCACAAGAGCAAAGGGGTTGGCAGAGATGGCAGAAAAGATCTTGGGTACTCACGAAGTCGCGGCGAGGTTGAATCTCTCTCTCCCGAACGAGTCAGGCAATTGTCAAACTCAGGCAGACTGCCGGCACAGCGGACAGGCTCAGGCCGTCGGGTTTTCCGCCAGTCTATTGTCGAAGAGTTCATATTGAAGCGCGCAGTTGTTAAGAACGACCGATGCAGCGATTTGGCTTTTGCTAGCAAGGGCGAGGTCTCTCATCCAAGGCCGGAGCAGGAGGCGACAGCCAGATGAGTATTAAAGTTATGCAAGCGGTCTGGGAGTCATCGGCTCAGAAAGGCAGTGCGCTCTTGCTGCTCCTGGCGATCGCGGATTGGTGCCGCGATGACGGGGACGGCGCCTTCCCAAGCATTAAGACGATCGCAAGAAGGTGCAGGATGTCAGTGCGAAATACGCAAATACTGATCAATCGAGTAAAGGCCGCTGGCGAGATCGAGGTTGATCTCAATGCCGGTCCCGGAGGATGCAATATTTACCGGGTGAAAACTTTGCAGGGGGTGAAAAGGACTTCACCGGATGGTGCAAAGAAGAGTCAAATTGGGGTGAAAGGACCTTCACCCATATCCATCACTTCGGTGCTCGGCAAAAGTAGACCAGTAGTGCTTGTCAGAAGTGAGCCGGGCTTGGAACAGGGTCAGGAACAACGAGGGCGGTGAGGTATATGCAACATCATCCA